>Ga0209709_10002196_pt1 | contig 17317 bp, 18 predicted proteins | sample ArcticOcean_MG_C_2_FD_187435 | JGI IMG/M metagenome (GOLD analysis project Ga0209709, IMG submission 187435) | Marine microbial communities from western Arctic Ocean - ArcticOcean_MG_CB4_136 (SPAdes) (version 2) | ecosystem: Environmental > Aquatic > Marine > Oceanic | place: Arctic Ocean... | reverse complement strand
CGACTTACATCTGCTAAGTTTTTTTCGTGCTTATAATTTTCCTGTAGTGTTTACGAGGGCTGCAAATGTTTATGGAGAAGGTCAACAATTGTATAGAATTATTCCAAGAACATTAATATTTGCTCGATTAGGAAAAAAACTTCAATTGCATGGAGGCGGCCACTCAGTTCGATCCTTTATACATATTGATGATGTGACTGACGCAACTTTAAAAATCGCATTAAATGGTGAGATAGGAGACACTTATCATATATCAACAAATGATACGGTCTCTATTAGAGATCTAGTGACAATGATTTGCGATATGACTGACATTCCCTTTTCCGATTTAGTAGAAGAAACAGAAGATAGGCTTGGCAAAGACCAATCTTACTTACTACGAAGTACTAAATTAAGACAAGAGCTGGGCTGGAAGGATAAGATTTCCCTTGAAACAGGCATCAAGAAAACTTTAACTTGGATTGACGATAACTTATCATGTCTCCAATCTTTACCTATGGACTACAGTCATAAACCATAATTCAACGGAGTAGCATTAAATGAATATATTAATTACAGGAGCATGCGGTTATGTTGGGTCCTCGCTAACCCCCTATCTTCTCTCTCAGGGCCACAATGTACGAGCCGTTGATACTGAATGGTTTGGTAACAATCTTGACTCACATTCAAATCTAGAATTTACCAAAAAGGATATCCGCGATCTAGATGAAACATTTTTTCAAAACATTGAATCCGTTATCCATCTTGCCAATATAGCCAATGACCCTAGTGTAGAGTTAAATCCCAACCTCTCATGGGAAGTTAATGTTTTGGCAACTCAGAAACTTGCAGATAATGCTATGCGAGCTGGGGTGAAGCAATTAATTTATGCAAGCTCAGGAAGTGTTTATGGTGTTAAGGATGAGTTAGACGTCACAGAAGATCTTGAATTAGTTCCAATTTCTGTTTATAACAAAACGAAGATGGTTTCTGAGCGAGTAACCTTAAGTTATAAGGACTCAATGAAAATCCATAATATTAGACCAGCAACTGTATGCGGTTGGTCGCCAAGAATGAGGCTCGATGTAAGCGTTAACATGCTAACCTTTCAAGCCTTAAAAAATAAAAAGATTACGGTCTTTGGAGGAAATCAGGTTCGTCCAAACATTCATATGCAGGATATGATTGGGGTATACAGTCATTTTTTAGAGCATCAGAGTGATATTAAATCTGGAAATTACAACGCTGGTTTTGAAAATATTTCAATTCTTGAAATAGCAGAAATGATCGTAAAAAAAGTTCCTGCTGAAATTATTATTACGGAATCTAACGATCCAAGATCCTATCGACAAAATTCAGATAAATTACTAGATACGAATTACACCAAACAATTCTCTGTGCAGCATGCCATCGATGAAATTATTGAAAAATATAATAGTGGAGACTTAGAAGACAAAGATGAATATTATACTGTTAAAACAATGAAAGCTCTTAATCTACAGGAATGATCAAAGTATTTATATGAAAAATAAACTATTTGAATCCATGCTTAGAATTAGGCTAGTCGAGGAATCGATAGCAAATAAATATTCCGAGCAAAAAATGAGATGTCCTACACATCTTTCTATTGGCCAAGAAGCAATTGCTGTTGGCGTATGCGCTAATTTAACTTCACAAGATCAAGTTTTAAGTACTCACCGAGCTCATGCTCATTATCTTGCAAAGGGAGGCTGTTTGAACAGCATGATGGCTGAAATTTATGGTAAAGCATCTGGGTGTTCAAAAGGAATGGGTGGCTCAATGCATCTGATAGATACTTCCGCTGGTTTCATGGGCAGCACAGCAATTGTAGGCAATACAATTCCTGTTGCAGTTGGCCTCGCGCTAGAAAAAAAATTAACTTACAAAAAAAGTATTGCTTGCGTGTTCTTTGGAGATGGCGCCACCGAAGAAGGAGCATTTTATGAGTCTGTTAATTTTGCAATAATTCATTCTTTACCAATTTTATTTATCTGTGAAAACAACCTTTACTCAGTCTATTCTGGTTTAGAGGTCAGGCAGCCAATGAATAGAAAAATCTACAAAATGGTTAGGGCTATGGGCATATCGGCTCAGCATGGGAATGGAAATGACGTTGAAGAGGTAGCAAGAAAAGTAAAGCATGCAAAAGCAATGATTCTGAAATCTGGAGGCCCTCAATTTTTAGAGTTTGATACTTACAGATGGAGGGAGCATTGTGGACCTAACTTTGATAATAATATTGGATACCGAGAGGAATCTGAATTCTTGAAATGGAAAAAAAAGGACCCCCTAAAGAATTTCTATTCTGAAAACTCACAAAAATACATAGATAGAAAAATAGATAAAATTTCTAAAGAGATAGACGATGCTCATCAATTTGCTGATGATTCCAAATTTCCAACTTTGCAAGACTATAATGCAGCGTTTCAAGGGACATAAATGAGAAAATTAAGTTATGCGAACGCGATAAACGAGGCAATGTTTATTGCTATGCGAAAGAGTAAAAATGTAATTACTTTTGGCTTAGGTGTCCCAGACCCCAAAGGTGTTTTCGGGACTACGATTGGTCTACAGGAAGAATTTGGGCAAGATCGAGTTTTTGATATGCCAACTTCAGAAAATGGGATGACAGGAGTGGGAATTGGGGCTTCGTTAAATGGTCTTAGGCCTGTGATGGTTCATCAGCGAGTAGATTTTTTTCTTTTGGCATTAGATCAATTAATTAATAATGCTGCCAAATGGAGATTTATGTTTGGTGGTCAGACTTCTGTTCCAATCACCATTCGATTAATTGTTGGTCATGGTTGGGGCCAAGGGCCAACTCACTCTCAAAACCTTCATGCAATGTTTTCTCATATCCCAGGTTTAAAAGTCGTTATGCCTACCTCTGCCTACGATGCAAAAGGCATGCTTTTGTCGAGCATCTATGATGATGATCCTGTTATCTTTTTAGAGCACAGATGGCTTCATAATCTTGAGAGCGATGTTCCAAAAGGTGACTACAGAGTGCCTCTTGGAAAAGCTAAGCTAGTAAATAGAGGTAAAGATATTACGATAGTTACATTATCTTACATGTCAGTGGAAGCACTTCATGCTGTTCAAGAGTTAGAAAAATTGGGCATCGGATGCGATTTAATTGATTTACGATCCACATCCCCGTTGGACTGGAAGACCATAAAAAGATCGTTACTAAGGACTGGAAGACTCTTAGCGGTTGATAGCTCTTCTGAAAGCTTTTCTGTTGCAAGTGAAGTAATCGCCAAAGCTTCTATCGAATGTCACAATGAGTTGAAATCTGCGCCTGTGCGGCTTGCAATCAAAGATGGGCCCGCTCCAACAAGCTTTGGTTTAACAGAAAATTATTATATTGGCGCTAAAGAGATTTTTAATAGCGTACTTTCGATCTTTAATAAATCCAAGGCAAATAGTAAAAAAATATTTGTTCAAAACCATCCCCATGATGTTCCAGGCGATTGGTTTAAAGGACCGTTCTAATATCCCTCTTTTAATTATTGATCGTTCATAGCTGCGATCCTTGTATGATTTATTTAATCGTTTATAATTTCCGCTGAAATTTAGAGCCATGCTGTTGATCTAGCATTGCTGGACTAGTAACCTTTTTAATAATATTAGAGCCTATGAATGCTGACTTAAGAATCAAAATATCAGACATGGTTTATAAATCTGGTGAGGGGCATATTCCAAGTTCTTTTTCGATTGTAGATATTATTGATCATCTTTACGGCAAAGTATTAAATGTGAAAAGTGCAGATCCGGAATGGAAAGGCAGGGATTATTTTATTTTAAGTAAAGGTCATGGATGTGGCGCTTTTTATGCCGTTCTTCATAAATATGGATTTTTAACTAACAAAGATATAGAAGATTATTCTACTGCACAGGGTATTTTGGGAGGTCATCCGGATGCTACTAATGTTCCTGGGGCAGAAGCTAGCACAGGTTCTTTGGGTCATGGATTTCCTACTGCTGTTGGTATTGCCCTTGGGTTAAAGATTAAACGAGAACAGAACAAAGTTTTTGCTTTATTGGGTGATGGAGAATGCCACGAAGGAACAATCTGGGAGGCTGCAAATATTGCTGCAAATAGAGAGTTACACAATTTATGCGCTATTATTGATTGGAATCGTTCCGCATCTCAATTAATGCCTATTGATGATCTGCCATCTAAGTGGAAAGCTTTTGGTTGGGATGTATATATCATGGATGGACATTCTTCAGTGGACATGGAAAAAACTTTTAAAGAGATCTCACTTTCAGAAAATAAGAAACCAAAAGCTATTATTGCTAATACAATCAAGGGTAAGGGAGTTTCGTTTGTAGAGGGCCATGGACCTTGGCATCACAAAGTTCCCAGTGATGAAGAGCTGCGTTTAATTAAAGAAGAACTTACTTTATCAGAATGAGCATGCAAACTGAGTCTCTATGGAAATTAGAGGAATTTCCATTGACCGAGATGATGGGAAATTTTGATGCTGAATTTAAAAACTTTGATCTAGAGTTAACTATAGATTCCGAGACTGGATTTGTTCACTTACAGAATGTTGTTCCAAGTGATATTCTTTATAATTCCTCCGATTATGCATACAGATCTCTAAATTCTCCCAAAACCTCTAGAACTATCCAAAAATACTTAGACTTTTTTAGCAAAACTACGAGTGGGAAGACCTTCAATTCCATTATAGATATAGGTGGAAATGACTTAACTACCGCAAAGCTTTTAAAGGGCTATGCAAGTCAAATTTCAGTAGTCGATCCTGTGTGTTCTGAGAATGATGGTGAGATCATTGATGGAATCAACGTTATTGGAAGGAAGATAGAGCAAATTAATCTTAAAGAGCTTCACCCTGACGTTATAGTTTGTCGTCATACCATAGAACATATTGAGAATCCTCAGAATTTCATTTCTCAATTATTTGACCAATGCAAGAGTGATTGCACATATGTTTTTGAGCTGCCAGACTTTGATTGCTTGCTAGAATCTCAAAGGCTCGATGCAATCTTCCATCAGCACTTAAACTACTTCACTCTCGATACTGTCACAAATTTAATTATAGAATGCGGTGGGAAGGTCATAGACCATCAGTATGATTTCCAGGGCTCCTGTGGAGGTGCCTTATATGTTGCGTTTCAACTGGATAATGGGACATCTCAAAAAATAGATATTAATGTAGAAAAGCAAAAAGATAAGATTATTCAAAAAATTAAAATCTATGAAAGTATGATGTCTGCAGTTTCAGATGAGCTCTCAGTTATTCCAGGGCCTATTTTTGGTTATGGAGCTGGCCTAATGCTTTCTTCTTATGCATATCACCTTAAAACAGACCTTTCATTTCTAGAAACAGTGCTTGATGATGATCCAGAAAAGGAAGGAACGGGATATAGAAACCTTCCTGTTTCCATTTCTCATCCTGCCAATATTCTCATCCCTAAAAATAGTTCATTTCTTATCACTTCACTTGAAAATATCAGACCAATTTATAAAAGAGTTATGGAGTTTGATCCTCGTCTTGTAATATCTCCATTCCTGTCATAAATTTCTGTAAGATATAATCCATGTTGTTTGCTAACATTTTTGAGTAACTTAAGGGAGCTTTATAGTAATTATGGATTTAAATATTAAAAATAAATATGCTTTAGTGACAGGGGCTGGAAGAGGCTTGGGTAAAGGAATATGCCAAACTTTATCGAATAATGGTGTTAATATTATTGCAGTTTCAAGAGGTATAGAAGGGCTAGAGGATCTTAAAAGCAATCTCGATTCATCAATGGACCATCACTTTTTTCTTTGTGATTTAGAGCTAGAAAATTCTTCACAAGACTTAATATCTCAATTAGATTTTAAAAATCTTTCACCAGATATCATCGTTAATAATGCCGGGGGAAATTTAGGGTTTACAGACCCATTAAAAACATCTGAGGGTTGGCGTCAGGTCATGCGACTCAATGTAGAAGCAGCAATTGACATTAACGAAAGGTATATTCCAGATATGCAAGAAAAAAAATGGGGTAGAATCTGTCATATCTCCTCTATTGCCGCCCTTGAGAATCAAGGCCCACCAGCATATTGTGCATCAAAGGCAGCCCTGAATGCTTATGTTAGAAGTTTAGCCAGATATGTTTCAGAAGATAATGTAATTCTTACAAGTGTGATGCCAGGGGCTGTTTTTACTGACGGTGGATATTGGGACGATGCATCAGTCAATAGACCTGAGCATGTTGAAAAGTATCTTAATGAGCGCATGGCTATCAAAAGATTTGGAACAGTTGACGAGATTGCAGAAGCTGTTGCGTTTCTTTGCTCTGACCTATCTGGATTTTGTGTGGGAACTTGTATGTTGATTGATGGAGGTCAAGGCAGAGTTTTCTACCCAGATCTTACCTAGCTATTACTTTGCATGATAACTATAATACCTCTTTAAAAAATTATGATACCTAAAATTTTATTTACATGAAAAATCTTAGACAAACTTTTGCCGACCTAGTTCTAGAAATTGGAAAAAATGATGAGTCCCTAGTTGTAATCGTTGGAGATATTAGCCATGGGATACTTCAACCCTTCGCTAAAGAATTTCCAGATCGATACTTCAACATTGGAATATGCGAGCCTGCAACTGTAAATATCGCAGCTGGTGTATCTAAAGTCGGCTTAAAACCAGTTATTCATACAATCGCTCCTTTTCTTACCGAAAGAGCCTTTGAGCAAATAAAATTAGATTTTGGTTATCAAGATTTGCCAGTTAATATTATTTCGGTTGGCGGTTCATTTGATTATGCCAAGCTTGGCTGTAGCCATCATTGCTATACTGATGTCTCTCTTTTTGCTCATCTTGCAAAGTCACAGATCTTTTTACCCGGTTCTTCTGAAGAGTTTTCTGATATTTTTAAAGCAACCTATGCAGATAATGCAATCAATTACTACAGGTTAACTGAGAATCCTCACAACCATTTATTTCCTCATCCTATTGCCCCTGGCAAAGGTATTAAAGTAATAGATGGTGACGACCTCACTATTGTTGCTTTAGGCTCAAAGTTAAATGAAGCTAAGCAGGCATCTCAAATACTTAAAGAAAAACACAGCGTTTCCTGTGAAGTAATTTATTACAATACATTTAAGCCATTTGACTCAGCATTAGTTCAGGAAAGTGTTGCAAAAACAAAAAGGTTTATCACGATAGAGGAGCTGTCATCTCATGGTGGATTATTTGGACAGTGTTTAACTTCATTAACAGAGATTCATTTCAGCAAATGCAAGCAGATGGCGGTTAATGACTTTATTAAGGGCTATGGAACGCACGAGGAGCTAACAAAAAGAGCTAAGCTTGATGTGCATTCTTTGGTAGAAAATTCACAGCAATTACTGGAGATCAACTAATGAATATGGATAAAATTTTTGAAACACTTTCCCTTACAACCTCGTGTCATTCACCTTTTTCTAAAGAATATCTTGAGTTGGAGAGTCAGCTGTTACATATCTTACAAAGTAGTAGCTTAGCTGAAGGGGGAGATGGAGAGATCGATTTTTGGAATTTTGGAAGTCTTGTTATCCCACATAGAAGAATGGGAGCAATTACTTCATTGGAGTTATTTGGACTGGATGAGTTGATTATATTTTTATTCTATAAAATTAATCAATCTAGATATAAGTCTGTATCTGACATTGGTGCAAATATTGGTCTTCATTCAGTTATTCTCAGCAAGTGTGGTTATGATGTTCAATCTTATGAGCCTGATGCCAACCATATTGAGGTTATTAATCAGCATGCAAAATTAAATAATATTTCTAATATTCATATTAATCAGGCTGCTGTTTCTGATCACAATGGTACTGTAGAATTTACTCGTGTTCTTGGCAATACCACAGGAAGTCATATAAGCGGCTCTAAAGAGAATCCATATGGTGAGTTAGAAAAGTTCACGGTTGATACTATTGCACTTCCAGATATCATGAAAAATTCTGATCTAATCAAGATGGATATTGAGGGTCATGAAGCGCAGGCGATATTAGCAACTGCACCTGAAGATTGGGACAATGTAGATATGATGCTTGAAGTCGGAACTGTAGAAAATGCATCTTTAATTTTTAATCATATTACTAAGCTAGGCTTGAATATGTTTTCTCAAAAAAATGGATGGTCGCAAGGCTCTGCTTTAGAAGATCTTCCCACTTCATACAAAGAAGGCAGTTTATTTCTTACCAAGAAAGATAGCATGCAATGGTTATAGGCCTTTCGTTCTTATAAATTTGAATTTTTGCCTAGGGATAGGAGGTGATCTAAAACATTCCATCAGCTAAACTACAATTATGAAAGAGATAAATTTATTAAAATACTACCCAACCTCTAAAAGACCTATAGAGGAAAGAGGAGAGCAAATTACTGAGCTTGAAAGAGCAATTGCTAGAAAATTTGATGTTGAGTATTTTGATGGTGATAGGCTGACAGGATATGGTGGATATGAATATCATCCGAGGTTTTGGACAGAAACCGTTAAATATATTGTAGAGACATATAATCTTACAAATACATCAAAAATTTTAGATATAGGATGTGCCAAAGGTTTTATGATGCATGATCTATCAATTTTGATCCCGGGAGCTGAAATAAGAGGAATTGATATTTCTCAATACGCAAAAGAACATGCCATAGAATCAATGCAGAATCATATTACTGTTTCAAATGCCAATAATATTCCTTTTCCTGATAATTATTTTGATTTAGTTATTGCGATTAATACTCTTCACAATCTTCCTGTAATTGACTGTAAGCAAGCTTTTCGAGAAATTAGCAGAGTCTCTGGAAAGGATTCTTTCGTCATGAATGATGCCTGGAGAGACGATAAGGGAGAAGAAAATATGCTGAAGTGGAACCTGACTGCCTTAACTTATATGAGTTGTGACGACTGGATAAAATTCTTTGATTCAGTAAGCTACAAGGGAGATTATTATTGGTTTTTTGCCGCGTAATCTATAGCTAAAAAATGGATCTTATAATCAAAGCTGCCGTACTTGAAACTGTTAACCAACCTCTAAAAATAAAGTTCTTAAAACCTGAGCCATTAAAGACTGGACAAGTCTTGGTTAAAATATTATTCAGTGGAGTTTGCAGAAGTCAGGTGATGGAAGTACAAGGCATGAGAGGGGAAGATAAATGGTTGCCCCATCTGTTGGGTCATGAGGGATCTGGAATAGTTGAAGAGACTGGCCCTGGTGTCACTAAGTTAAAAAAAGGCGATGAGGTAATTTTGACTTGGATTAAAGCTGATGGCCTGCAAGCTTCTGGTGCTAGATATCATTGTGAGGAACAGCAGATAAATTCAGGCGCAGTTACAACATTTAGTAATTATTCTGTTGTTTCAGAGAATAGATTGGTTATAAAGCCTAGGAATATTCCATTTGATATAGCTATTTTACTAGGGTGTGCACTCCCTACTGGCTGTGGAATGGTTCACAATCAATTAAATATATCTCCAAACTCTAATGTTGCAGTCATTGGCTTAGGGGGCATAGGTTTATCCGCGATTTTGATGTTACTTGCAAAAAAAGTTCAGAATATTATTGCAATAGATATATCAAATGAAAAACTAGAGATGGTAAAAAAGTGGGGCGTTACAAATATTTTTCACTCAGATTCAAAGGATTTACATAAAAAAATAATAAATTTAACCAATGGAGGCTTAGATTTTTGCATAGAATCAGCCGGTCAAATTAGCACAATTGAGCTCGGCTTTGCTCTGCTTAAAGAGCAGGGAGGGGAATTACTTTTTGCATCACACCCCCCTCAGAATGAGAAGATATCTTTATCGCCTCATGAATTAATTTCTGGAAAAAGTATATTGGGGTCTTGGGGCGGAGGTACTCAGCCAGATAAAGATTTTCCAGCCCTCTCTAAGATGCTTATGTCTAAAAGAGATCTCCTGAATTCTCTAATTACAAAGAGATATTCTTTAGATCAAATCAATCTTGCTATTGAGGATTTATCTCATGGACGAGTATTTCGTCCCTTGATTGAGATGGAGCATTAAGAGATTATATATTTATGAGTAAAACTATATTTATATCAGGGAATTTCAATATCTTACATCCCGGGCATTTGCGCTTGATGAGATTTGCAAGAGAGCTGGGAGATGAGCTAATTGTTGGGGTTTATTCCGATAGTCTAGGTGGAGAATCTGTTCATGTCCGAGAAGAGATGCGTTTAGAGGGTGTTCAATCAAATATATGGGTTACTAAAGCAGTGCTAATGGATAACATCAAAGATACCATCAACTTAATTAAACCAGATGTTATTGTGAAGGGAAAAGAGCACGAAAATCAATACAACATAGAGTCTGATATGGTTAATGAGTATGGAGGAGCGCTAATTTTTAGCTCTGGTGAGGTTGTTTTCTCTTCTCTAGATCTTTTAAGAAAAGATCTGTCAGGGAATTACTTGAGTTCTATACAATTTCCAGAAAAATTTGCTTTAAGACATGGATTTAATAAGTCTGATCTAGCCAATGTTATAAATAATTTTTCTACTCTCAAAGTTTGTGTTGTTGGAGACTTAATTGTTGATGAATACATTACTTGCGATCCTCTTGGCCTTTCGAAAGAGGACCCAACAATCGTAGTAACGCCTATTGCTAATGAAAAATTTGTTGGTGGTGCAGGGATTGTAGCTGCTCATGCTGCAGGTTTGGGTGCGGAAGTTAAACTAATTTCTATAGGAGGAGATGACGATACTCGCCTATTTGCAGAAGAGTCATTGAAATCTTTTTCAGTTGATGCAAATATCTTGGTTGATGAGATTAGACCTACCTCTCTAAAGCAAAGGTTTAGAGCAGAAGGGAAAACTCTTTTGCGAGTTAGCCATCTGCATCAAGGAAGTATCAGTCAATCTATTCAGGAATTATTTCTTGAGTCAGCTACTGCAGCCATTCGAGAATCTGATATATTGATATTTTCAGATTTCAATTATGGATGTTTGCCTCAGCAACTTGTTGAGCAGCTGATATCGATTGCAAAAGAAAACAATGTTCATACCGCAGCAGATAGCCAGTCTTCCTCTCAGATTGGAGATATCGCGCGCTACAAAAATATGGATTTTCTATTTCCTACCGAGCATGAGGCTAGGATTAGCTTAAGGAATTATGACGATGGCATCGTAGTTCTTTCAGAGCAATTATCTAAACTCACTAATGCAAAAAATATCATATTAAAACTTGGTTCTGAAGGTGCATTACTTCATCTAGATGATGGTAGCGCTGGCAGTAAAACTGATCGCTTGGCTCCAATCAATATTGCTCCCAAGGACGTTGCAGGTGCAGGCGATTCAATGATGATGTCTACCATGCTTGCGTTTGTTGCTGGTGCAGATGTTTGGCAAGCAGCTTGCATAGGAGGAGTTTCAGCAGCTTTACAGATTAGTCGAGTTGGCAATGTTCCTTTGCAAAAAAAAGAATTGCTTGATTGCATTAAGTAGCCTGTATGGAAAATCGTATTTACATTTTATTTGCTTCCATTAGAAGATTTAATGCAGTAATAATTTACTTCCCACTAGCTCTAATCTTTAAAATATTTGCAATTCAAGTTCCATACTTTTTTACAGATCGAATTGGACATCTAGTTGTTGACCCGGAATCCTTTTTAAAAGAACAATATTTGCTCAATGGAAGATACCCATCGTCCGTATTGCTCTCGCCACCCAATCTGACTGCCAATTCAAAGCTTTTAGAATATTGGAAAGAATATTTTACTGTTATACAAAATCCACTTGTATGTAGATTACTTTTACCACTATGTTTTCATCCACTCCTTAGATTAGAGGAAAAATATGCAGCCACTATCAATGCCTCCTCTACCATATATAAAATCAGTGCAGATTGGGGGAGCCAAGATCCGCTACTTAGGGTCTCAGACCAAGATTTGGTAGTTGGTTCAGAAACATTGCTGAAAATGGGCTTAAATAAGGGCGATTGGTTTGTTTGCATTCACGCTAGAGAGGGTGGCTATTCTCCATCAGATGAGCATCTTCATAGCTTTAGAAATACTCCAATAGAGGATTTTTTTCCTGCAATTAAATTTATTACTTCTCAAGGTGGAAAATGTATTCGCATGGGTGACTCAAGCATGAAGACTGTACCTGCAGATATTGACTTGATTGATTATGCTATGAGTCCATTTAAATCAGACTTGATGGACATATTTTTATGCAGTGAATGTTTATTTTTTTTAGGATCAAATTCTGGTATTTATGAACTATCCTCTTTATTTGGAAGGCCAGTAGCAACTGTAAATATGGCACCAATGAGTGTTCTTCCTAGAGGCTTGTCTGATCTTAGTATTCCAATGCTTTATGAAGACTCTAAGTCGGCTAAATTGATTTCATTTTCTGAAATTATGGAAACAAATAGATCAAATTACCGTACCTCAGAAGAATTTAGTAACGCCGGAATAACCTTGGTGCGGAATAAGCCTGAAGAAATTTTGGAGCTTGCAATGGAGCAATTTTATAGAACCACAACTTCATATACCTCAGAAGTCTCTGAAGTAATATTACAAAATAAATATAAAGCCTTGTTCAAGGATGGACACTATGCGTGGAGATCACCCTCAAAAATAGGTAAGAAATTTTTAAATCGTTATTCAAAACTGCTATCTTAGTCCCCTTGGGCAATTCTTATAATTTATGAAAAGAGCAAAAATTTTAGTAACTGGTTCCACGGGGTTTTTTGGACAACAGGTTGTAAAGGCATTGAGCTTGCTAGAAGTAGATTTGTGTATTGTAGTGCGACCAGAGAAGTCCAATTTTTTTGAACAAAATACTGCAGTGAAGTTAACATTACAAAATTCTTTAAAGATTATTGAGCTATCAGATGGTAATATCTTTAGACAAGGTTTATATGATGAGATCATTTCAATGATAGACTTCTACGCTAAACATTTGCAAGAATATGTAAAACTTGCATTTGACGATAGCATATACAAAACTCTCGATTCTTTTATCTCAATAGCTTTAGAGCCTCAGGCTTCAGGCTCTAAATTAATTTTTACTAGAAATGGAGCGAGCGCAGCAATCTCGGCACATGCTGCTATAGATGGAATTATTGGTCATGCAGTGTATGAGGCCTCTTAACCCACCCTTATGAATGTTCTATTAACTGGTGGAATGGGTTATTTAGGCAGTCATACTGCGTTATCTCTTCTTGAGCAGGAGCATGAGGTGACTATTCTTGATAACCTATCAAATAGTAATCCCTCGGTCTTACAATGCATTGAATCCATTTCATCAAAGCAGTTAAATTTTGTAAGAGGGGATGTCTTAGACACTGCACTAGTAAAAAATACAATTAATCAGTTTAAGATTGACGCTGTGATTCACTTAGCAGGACTCAAGGCTGTTGGAGAGTCCGTTCTGAATCCTCACCAATACTATAAAAATAATGTTCAAGGCGCAATATCACTCCTTGATGCAATGTTAAGTTGCAATATTGGAAGTTTAGTTTTTAGTTCTAGTGCCACTGTATATGGAGCTCCGCAATACCTGCCAATTAATGAAGAGCACCCTACTAATCCATATAACCCCTATGGCAATAGCAAATTGTTCATCGAACAAATACTGATAGACATAGCTCGCTCCAACAAGGATTGGACTATAGTAAATTTACGATATTTTAATCCAGTGGGCTCTCACATCAGCGGATTGATTGGAGATAACCCTAATGGCATTCCCAACAATCTAATGCCATATATCAATCAAGTCGCTGCAAACCAGAGGCCATTTCTAAATGTTTTTGGGGGTGACTATGAAACACCAGATGGTACAGGTATTAGAGATTACATTCACGTAGAAGATTTATCAGAAGCTCATTTAGCCGCCTTAAACTGGATCGATGACCCAGATAAAAATAGAGATATTAATATGAACACTTTCAATATAGGTACAGGAGTTGGCTACAGCGTGCTGGATATTATTCATGCCTATGAGCAAATTAATGGACTAAAGATCCCATATAAAATAACTGCAAGAAGGGAGGGAGATATAGCCGCTTGTTACGCAAATCCCACTAAAGCAAATACCATCCTTGGCTGGAAAACTTCAAGAACGCTAGAGGATATGTGCGGCAGTGCCTGGAATTTTCAAAAGAATAAATGAAAGCAGTAATTTTAACAGGTGGATTGGGCACAAGGATTTCAGAGAAAACTCATCTAAAACCTAACCCTATGATTGAAATTGCTCAAAAAGTTTTGAGCATGGACCAAGTGCTATATAGGGGAAACTCTAGCAGTCTTCCCGAGGTAAACCTACTATTTTTAGACATAAAAAAATCTAAATCCCAGCTACAATTTAAACCTAAATGGAGGATTCAAGAGTCTCTATTCAAAACTATCAACTGGTATAAAAAATATTATGATGGCCAGTCTGCATTATACTTGAGCAAATATGACATCCTTGACTATGAACATGATGTGCAACTGACATGAGACGCATTCTTTTAACAGGCGCCACTGGCTTTGTTGGCAAGCAGGTTTTGAAGAGCCTTGCTAAGGAAGATGTATCTATCAGGGTTATTACCAGAGGAACTCACGATCATTTTTTTGCTCAATATAAAAATATTTCAGAGGTGATTCAAACAAATAATCTTTTTACTGAATCAACCATATGGTATGAAGAAGTCTGCCAAGATGTCGATATAATTATTCATGTTGCTTGGTACGCAGAACCAGGAAAATACCTTGAGTCTCCTTTGAATTTAGAGTGCTTGGCCGGGACTTTAAATTTTGCAAAATCTGCTTGCAAGCAAGGGATAAAGAAATTTGTTGGAGTTGGGACGTGTTTTGAATACGACCTCACAAACTCTAGCCCATTAGATATTAATGCGCCATTAAATCCTCAATTTCTGTATTCCATCGCTAAAGTCAATGCATTTTTATTACTTTCAAAGTACTTTAAAAATGAAAATATAGATTTTTTGTGGACTAGAATTTTTTATTTGTATGGAGAAGATGAGGATGAAAGAAGGCTTGTTGCTGTTTTAAGAAAAAAATTACCCCTTGGTGAGCCTGTGGATTTAACTTCGGGAACTCAAATAAGAGATTTTATGGATGTTAAAATTGCTGGCTCTATGATCGCAAGCGCTGCTATGGGTATGAATGTTGGCCCATTCAACGTATGTTCTGGAGAGGGCCAGTCTATAAGGGAATTAGCAGAAAATATTGCTGATGAGTATGGCAAAAAAGAGCTTCTAAATTTTGGTGCGCGTGAAGATAATCTTGCTGATGCGCCATATGTTGTGGGCCTAAAGACAAAGATACTCGACGCTCCCTGATTGACATTTGCTACGGGAAATCCAAATGGTTCTGCTTATGCATCTAATTATGACGGTGATCAGGTATGTTTAAAGATTACCTAAATGTGCAGGAGGCAGAAAAATTATTGTAAATCTTGCTATCAATACTCATACAGGCGCATATAATGTGTGCTCACGAGTGGGGGTCACTGTTCAGTCTTTTGCTGAAAAGATCACTGATGAGTATAATAGAAGAGATTTATTAGAATGTGGAGATGCCCAGATGCATTTTAATGGACTCTAATTTGTAGCTGGAGTTAAAACTGACTCTCAGTTTTAATATTTTAGTATTAAGGAGAGATAAATGTCCGAGTTTGAAAAAGAGGTAGCCGCTAGATTAGATAATGTTCCAAATGAAACGAAGATGATTGAAGCAGCCGCAGCGTTTGTTCTTGAATCCACGCCACCAAAATATTCATATAATTTTTCATGGTTAGGCAGGCCAATTATCCAATATCCTCAAGATATGGTGGCAATGCAGGAAATAATATGGAATGTTAAGCCAGATTTAATTATAGAAACAGGCATAGCTCATGGCGGCTCATTAATTTTAAGTGCTTCCATGTTAGCTCAATTAGATATTGAAGACGCTATTAACAATGGAACAACTATAAATCCAGCTGACTCAAATAGAAAAGTTTTAGCGATTGATATTGACATTAGAGCTCATAATAAAGGAGCTATCGAGGCTCATCATATGTCTTCTAGAATTCAAATGATCGAAGGCTCAAGTATCGATGAGGGCATAGCTAGACAGGTTAAAGAGATTGCCAGTGAATACAAAAATATTCTAGTTTTTTTAGATAGTAATCATACTCATGATCACGTCTTATCTGAGCTTGAGCTTTATGCGCCACTTACCAGCGTAGGAAGCTACTGTGTGGTGTTCGACACTATTGTCGAGGATATGCCTGAAGATATGTATCCAAACAGAGACTGGGGTCCAGGCAATAACCCAAAAACTGCAGCATGGAAGTACCTTGCAGACCATCCTGAGTTCCAGGTTGACCAAGCTTTAGAAAGTAAAATTCTCATAAGTGTTGCGCCTAATGGCTATCTCAAGAGAATAAAATAATTAGTTTATTATGATTTCTGATTGTCGTTTATTTGATATTCGATCATTTGAAGATGATAGAGGTGGATTATCAGTTATTGAAGCGGATATAGATCTGTCTTTCGAAATAAAAAGATTATATTACCTCTATTGCACATCAAAAAATATTGTAAGAGGTGTTCATGCTCATAAAAAACTTGAACAAGTCTTAATATCTTTCAGCGGCTCATTTGATGTGTTGCTTTCAGATGGAGTCAATTCCAAAACTTTTAAACTAGATAAACCAAATATAGGACTATATGTATGTCCAATGATTTGGAGAGAGTTAACACCGCTTGAGGAAAATAGTATTTGCACTGTATTGGCTTCCAGGCCATATGAGGAAGATGACTATATACATAATTACGATAATTTTTTATCCATTGCCAAGAAATCATGAAGGTTCCATTTCTTGATTTAAAATCAGGCTATAACGAAATTCAAAATGAGCTCGATAGTAAAATTTTAAAAGTTTTGCATTCTGGTCAATATATTGGTGGACCAGCGGTTAAGGCATTTGAAGATAATTTTGCAAATTTTGTTGAAGCTCCTTACTGCGTAGGCTTGGCAAATGGATTAGATGCTCTCGAAATCTCGATAAAGGCTCTGGGTATTAAAGAGGGAGATGAGGTTATTGTTCCCTCACATACATTTATTGCAACTTGGCTTGCAGTATCAAATTGTGGGGCCATTCCTGTGCCTGTTAGCCCTAATATTGAGACATGCCTAATAGATACTTCTGAGATAGAAAAAGCTATTACAAAGAGAACTAAAGCAATCATACCCGTTCATTTATATGGACAATCTGTTGATTTAGATCCAATTTTAGATTTAGCGAATGCCTATAACTTATATGTTATTGAAGATGCTGCACAAGCT
>Ga0209709_10002195_pt1 | contig 17318 bp, 17 predicted proteins | sample ArcticOcean_MG_C_2_FD_187435 | JGI IMG/M metagenome (GOLD analysis project Ga0209709, IMG submission 187435) | Marine microbial communities from western Arctic Ocean - ArcticOcean_MG_CB4_136 (SPAdes) (version 2) | ecosystem: Environmental > Aquatic > Marine > Oceanic | place: Arctic Ocean... | reverse complement strand
AAGATAGTACTGGTGGTAAAGGTATAATGAGTGCTGGAGATGTTCAGTGGATGAAAACTGGCAGTGGAATAATTCATTCAGAAATGCCTGCAATGAAAGAAGGTAAACTTCATGGTTTTCAATTATGGGTGAACATGCCTGCCAAATTGAAAATGACTAAACCTGAGTACATTTATATTGATGCTGATAAAATGAGCACTTATAAAGATGATGATAAAACTGTTAAAGTAATTGCAGGCAAATTTCAAGATGTAGAAGGACCTGTTAAAGGTCACAATGTTGAACCTGTTTACTTTGACGTAGAGCTTGAAAAAGGAAAAGAGTTTAATTTTAACCTTCCTTCTACTCATAATTCTTTAATATATTTAGTTGAAGGAGAAATTGAAGTTGGAGAAAATATTCATGATGCAGTTAAAGATTCCACTTTAATTATTTTAACTAGAGGTGAAAAATTGAAAATCTCTAGCTTAACAAAAACTAAATTTTTATTGATATCTGGTAAACCTATTGGTGAGCCTATTGCAAGAGGTGGTCCATTTGTAATGAATACTAAAGCTGAAATCTTGCAAGCAGTGCAAGATTATCATAATGATACATTTGTAAAATAATGAAAACAATCAAAATAGAAAAATTTGGTGATCCTGAGGTTTTAGAAATTAAAAATGTTGAAATCGGAAAGCCAGGTCCAAAAGAAATTCTTATAAAAAATCTATCAATCGGTCTTAACTATATTGATGTTTATCATCGAACTGGTTTGTACCCTATTTCTCTTCCAAGTGGGATTGGTTTGGAGGCATGTGGAATAATAGAAGAAGTTGGTTCTGAAGTAGATCTATTTAAAGTTGGAGATAGAGTGGCTCACTCCTCCATGCCAATTGGTAGTTATTCTGAAAAACAATTATTTCCTCAAGAAAAACTAGTTTTAGTTCCAGAAGGAATTTCAGATGAAATAGCATCTTGCATTATGCTGAAAGGAATTACTGCTGAATATTTATTACACAGAGCTTATCCAATTAAAAAAGGTGATAAGGTTTTATACCATGCAGCAGCTGGTGGTGTTGGTCAAATTTTATGTCAGTGGGCTAATGCATTAGGAGCTGAAGTTATTGGAACAGTTGGCTCTAAAGAAAAAGAAGCGATTGCTAAAAAAAATGGCTGTCATCATGTGATAAACTATACAGATAAAAATTTTGTTGAAGAGGTAGAAAAAATTGTAGGTAAAAATGGAGTTGACGTTGTCTACGACGGTGTTGGTATAAAAACATTTGATGGATCAATTGAGACATTAAAAGTTAGAGGCATGATGGTCGCTTTTGGTAACGCGTCAGGTTACGTTGATACAATAGATGTTAAAAAACATATTAACACGAAAGGTTTATTTTTTACTCGTCCATCAATTGCTCATTATACAGCTACAAGAGAGGAATTAGTTGAATCGGCTAAAAAAGTTTTTGACGCCATATTGTCTGGGAAGTTTAAGGTTGAAATTTCAAAAAAATATTCCCTTGATGAAGCTAAAAAAGCTCACGAAGAATTGGAGGCAAGATTATTAACTGGGCCTGCTGTAATTATTCCTAATTAGTATAAATCAACATCCATATCTGACATATGTAATTTTAATGCATTCGTTGACACGTGGATTTCTCTCAGAAAAACAACAATTGAAACCATCATTGACAAACAGCAAGAACCAAAAATTATTCTTGCAACAAAGATTTCATTTAAATAAAGAGCAAAAACAGTCAGCAAATTAAATAATAATCCAAATGCAGCAAACATAATCGTCCATTTTAACAAAACAATTCTTCCACTTAAATTTATAAACTGCTTTTTCCACTCAGGTGGAATATGGTTTTCATAGACATGCTCATCATGTAGCTGCCTAATAAGCTTACTAAGAGAGTGAAACCTGTTACTATAGATATTCATTAATAGAGGAATAGCTGGAAACATTAGTGCTGTTACTGTGTAATCTATATTCATACGAATCAGTTTGATTATGAAACTAGCCTTTGCTATTTACAAGTAAATTATTATGGAAAAAATAAACCTCTTTATTGAATTAACAAGAATAAAAAAGCCAATTGGTTTTATGCTTTTATTTTGGCCTTGTGCGTGGGGTTTAACACTTGCTTATAATTTTTCAAATAGCCTTTATATTTATTTTTGTTATTTAACTTTATTTTTTTTAGGATCAGTTTTAATGAGATCTGCTGGCTGTATAGTAAATGATATTTTAGATAAGGAGTTTGATAAAAAAGTTTCTAGAACAAAAGATAGGCCAATAGCATCGGGAAAAATATCAATAAAACTTGGGTTGATCTATGCAGTTTTTTTATGTTTTTTGGCTTTATTAGTTTTATTAAATTTTAATACTTTTACTATTGTCCTGGCATTAGGATCTATGCCTTTGGCATTTAGCTATCCTTTAATGAAAAGATACACTTATTGGCCACAACTTTTTTTAGGGATTACATTTAACTACGGTTTAATTCTTGGATGGGTTTGTATTAATAATCAAATAGATATAGTGCCAATAGTATTTTACTTAGGGGCCATATTTTGGACACTAGGTTTCGACACAATATACGGATATCAAGATATAAAAGATGATGAAATAATAGGAGTAAAATCAACTTCAATAAGATTTAAAAAAAATCCAAAATTATTTTTAATAATATGTTACTTAATCTTTATAATATCTTTAATTGTAGTAGGTCTTTTTATGAAATTTAATACAATATTTTATCTTTTTTTGTCACTTCCAATCTTACATTTATTTTTCTATCAAATTTATAATTTTAATTTTAAAGATCCAAGGAATAGCTTGAAGATTTTTAAAACTAATAACCTGTTTGGTATGGTTGTTTTGTTAAATATCATAATTGGGAAAGTGTAAAATATTAATGAAAAAAATAGATATTTTAAAAAGACTTTTTTATGAATATACAAACAAACATATAAAAAAAATACTATTATCAGTTTTTTTTGCCTTACTAGTTGCTGGAAGTACTTCTGCAATTGCATACCTCTTAGATCCAGCTATTGAAAAAATATTTATTGAAAAAGATCAAACACTAATACTAGTAATTCCAATTCTCATTATTATTGCTTTTGCAACAAAGGGCTTATCTTTATATGTGGCAAAAGTTTTAATGATAGGGGTATCAGAAGAGGTGAGAAAAGATTTGCAGTGTGACATGTTAAGTAACTTAATATCTGCTGATACAAAATTAATTGATGACAAGCATACTGGAAAATTTATATCCACTTTAACTAATGATGTTGGCCATATAACTAATTTAATTAGTACTGCGGTGCTAAATATATTTAAAGATAGCTTAACCTTAATAGGTCTACTTACTGTGATGTTTTTTCAAAACTGGAAACTTTCTTTAGTAGCAATTATCATGATTCCTTTGGCTTCTTTTGCTGCTAAAACCTTGGGTAAAAGAATTGGGAAAGTTGCAACAGAACAAATGTTAAAAGCTGGAATACTTAATACTTATTTAATAGAATTATTTAAGAACCACAAACTTATTAAAATATTTCAACAAGAAAAATATGAAAATAATCGAGCAGATAAATTTATTGATGATGTAAAAGAAAAAGCAAAAAAAATTGCAATTGTCTATGTAAGATCTTCACCAATAATGGAAACTCTTACAGGTATCATGATAGCAATATTAATTTTTTATTCTGGAAAACTAGTTTTAAAAAATGAGATAGACATCAATAACTTCTTCTCATTTCTTGCGGCTATGATGCTTGCATATCAGCCTGTAAGATCACTTGCCACTATGAATATAACTATTAGTCAGGGCTTATCTGCTGCAGCTAGAATATTACCAGTTATCGATCAAAAATCTGAACTAATTGAAAATAAAAATAATACAGAATTAAACATAAATGATGGCAACATTGAATTTAAAGATATTACCTTTAAATACAATGAGGAAACCTCGGATAATGTTTTGAATTCAATTAATTTAAAAATGCTTGGTGGTAAAATGACTTCAATCGTTGGTCATAGTGGTGCTGGAAAATCTACAATCCTAAGTTTAATTCCTAGGTTTTATGACCCAATTTCAGGAGATATACAAATCGACAATCAATCAATTTATAAATGTACTATTAGCTCTTTAAGAAAAAATATTTCATTAGTTAGTCAAGATACAACATTGTTTGATGACACAATTAGAAATAACATTGCTTATGCGAATTTAAATGCAAGCCAAAAAGAAATCGAAGAAGCAGCAAAACATTCTTTTGCAAGTGAATTTATAGAAAAACTTCCCAATAAATACGAAACAATTATAGGAGAAAATGGAACAAGATTGTCTGGAGGTGAAAAACAAAGACTATCTATAGCACGAGCAATGCTTAAGAAAAGTCAAATAATTCTTCTTGATGAAGCTACTTCCTCACTAGATGCGGAAACTGAAAGTAAAATTCAAGAGGCTATAAATTTTTTAACAAAAAATAGAACAACTATTGTTATTGCTCATAGGCTATCAACAATTTTAAATTCAGATAAAATCTACGTAATAGACTCAGGCAGTGTTGCTGCAGATGGAACTCATGATGAATTATTGAAAAATTCATCTACCTATAAAAATTTCTATGAAAAACAAATCAGAAAAGTGTAATGTTTTTTGTATATAGGATATTTACAAATTTAGTTTTAATTTTTTCTCCAGTAATTATCTTTATTAGATTATTAAAAAATAAAGAACATCCAAACAGATTTAAAGAAAAATTTGGGTTTTATACAAAAAAAAAACTTACTGGAAAACTAATATGGTTTCATGGTGCAAGTGTTGGTGAAATATTAAGTATAATTCCTTTAATAGAAAAATTAGAGAAAAATAAAAAGATAAAACAGATTTTAATTACTACTAATACATTAAGCTCATCAAAAATTTTAACAAATTTAAAATTAAAAAAAACAATTCATCAATTTTTTCCAATAGATACTAATTACCATACTAAAAAATTTTTAGCTTACTGGAAGCCATCAGTGGCAATTTTTATAGACTCAGAAATATGGCCCAATATGATCACAAACATAAAAAAAAAATCTATTTCATTAATATTAATCAACGCAAGAATTACAGATAAATCTTTTAAAAGATGGAAAGTATTTGCCTCAAGTGCAAAAAAAATTTTTCAGGAATTTGATATATGTTTATCCTCAAGTCTTAAATCAAGAAAATATCTTAATTCTCTTGGAGCAAAAAAAATAAAATTTATTGGAAATTTAAAGTTCACACAAAGTGAAAAAGGTACAAATGTTTTAACCAAAAATTTAAGAAAGTTTTTTTTATCTAAAAAAATATGGTGTGCCTCAAGCACTCATGGTATTGAAGAAAGAATTTGTGCAGATGTTCATAAGAAACTTAAAACTAAATATAAAAATTTATTAACTATTATAATACCAAGACACATCCATAGAACTAAGGAAATTACCAGTGAAATAAAAAAATTAGGTTTAAACATCCATGTGCATGATTCTAAAAAAAAAATTAATAAAAAAATAGATATATATTTAGTTAACTCTTTTGGGCAAACCAAGTCCTTCTTTAAAATTTGCAAAACTGTTTTTCTGGGTGGATCAATAATCAGGCATGGAGGTCAAAATCCACTGGAGGCAGCTAGATACGGTTGTAAAATTTTACACGGTCCAAATGTTTGGAATTTTGATGAAATCTATTCTTTGCTAAAGAAATATAAAGTTTCACGTAAAATTGTAAATTCAAATCAGTTAACTCTTGAAGTTGAAAAAATGCTCAACAATAAACATACATATAAAAGTTTAGCATTTAAAATCAAAAATATTGGAAATAAAATTTTAAACTCCACATTAAATGAGGTAAATTTTTATATTAATAAATGATGAAATTTATAAAACCTAAATTTTGGGATTACAAACAACCTAACTTTTTATCTTATCTTTTATTACCGTTAACTCTTCCTATAATTATAAATAATTTTTTCTTACATTTGAAAAAAAATAATAAAACTAACCATCAATTAAAAAAAATTTGTATTGGTAATATCTATATAGGTGGTACTGCAAAGACTCCATTAACTATAAAATTTTATCAGATTTTAACAAATCTAAATTTTAAAACAGCCACTATAAAAAAATTTTACAAAAACCATGCCGATGAACAAAAAATGCTTACAGATAAAACTAAATTATATTGTTTAAAAGATAGAAAAAAAGCACTTAATGAAGCTGTAAATGACAATATGGATGTTGTTATTTTTGATGATGGACTCCAAGATCGATCAATAAATTACGATCTAAAATTTGTATGTTTTAATAATATAAAATGGATTGGTAACGGCCTATTAATACCAGCGGGCCCTTTAAGAGAGAAAATAGAAAGTATTTTAAGATATGACGCTATATTTATAAATGGAAATGAAAATGATAACACCAATCTAAAATTGTTAATTAATAAATACAATAAAGATATTCAAATTTTTGAGTCATATTACAAGCCAACTAATATTCATCAATTTAACATCAACGATAGGTATATAATTTTTTCAGGCATTGGAAATCCTGAAAACTTTAAAGAAACATTGTTAAAAAATAAATTTAATATAGTTAAAGAAATTATTTTTCCTGATCACTATAAATATACTCAAAGTGATATTAATAAAATAAAATTACAAGCTAAAAATTTAAGTGCAAAAATTTTAACTACTGAAAAAGACTATGTAAAAATTAATTCACAAGAAAATAATGATATTAAATTTTTAAAGATAGAGCTTAACATCAAAGATGAAAAAAAATTAATTGATTATTTAAAGATACACTTATGAAATCAATAAAATATTTTATTCAATTTTTTACTATCTTAATTCTTTTTTTATTTTTTAAGATTTTAGGTTTAAAATATGCATCATATATTTCTAGTAAAATTATATCATTTGTTGGACCCTTTTTTAGATCAAGGGACCTTATAAAATCTAACATATTGAGAGCTCTTCCTGATTTAAATCATAGTGAAATTGAAAAAATCTCAAAAGAGATGTGGACTAATTATGGAAGAATTTTAGCTGAATATATTTTTATAAAAGAATTTCGTAATTCTAAACATAATAATATTGAGATTAGGGGTCAAGAAACTTTGGATAAAATAAAAGATGATAATGAACCTGTAATATTTGTTTCAGGACATTTTAATAATTTTGAATTAATGGCTATGCATATTGAGAAATCAGGTGTTAATTTGTCAACCATCTATCGACCACTTAATAATAAATTTTTAAATTTTATAATGGAAAAAATAAGAAAAAAGCATATATGCAAAAATCAAATTAAAAAAGGAATTTCTGGAACAAAACAACTACTTTCTTTTTTTAAAAATAAATATTCTATAGCTTTAATGATTGATCAAAGAGTTTCCCAGGGCATTATGTCCTCTTTTTTTAACAATAAAGCTTTTACCACTACTATTCCAGCTCAGTTTGTAAAAAAATTCAAATGTAAAGTGGTTCCAATTTATATTGAAAGAATTAAAGATGTTAATTTTAGACTAACTGTTCATAAACCTATAGAATATTCAAATAATGAAACAATAGAGTCAATTACTTTAGATTTAAACCTTTTACTTGAGAAAATGATTTTAAAAAATCCAGGACAGTGGATTTGGTCACACAATCGTTGGAAGTAAATTTGCTACTAATCGCCTTCTCTTTTTATTGCTGCTTCTTTGTATGAATAATATGGCTCCTGTAAGTCTACGTTCCAATAATTAAGCTCTTCTAGATTAATAATTTTGCCCGATACTGCACAAATTACGTGGTCGCCCTCTTCGATAATTTTAAAATTATTTGGTAAATATTTTATTTTAGCTAATTTTTTATTCATTTTTAGTTTATATATTAATACATGAAAGTTGGAATAATAGGAAGTGGTGGACGTGAACATTCTATCTGTCATGCATTAAATAGAACAAAAAAAATTAATCAAATATATTGTTTTCCTGGTAATGCTGGGACCACAGATATTGCACAAAATATTTTAATAAATTTAGAAAACTTTAATGAATTAAAGGATTTTATAATATTAAATAAAATTGATTTAATTATAGTTGGTCCAGAAAAGCCACTAGTGGATGGCCTTGTAGATTTTTTAGAAACACATAATATTAAGGTTTTTGGACCAAACAAATTTGCTTCTCAGCTTGAGGGGTCTAAAATTTTTACAAAGAATCTTTGTGAAAAGCATAATATTCCTACTGCAAAATTTGGTATTTTTATAAATACTGATGATGCAATCCAATTTATAAATAAAGCTAAGTACCCTCTAGTTATAAAGGCTGACGGGTTAGCATCGGGAAAAGGGGTATACATATGCGAAGAACACAAGGAAGCTGAACTTGCAATAAAAGAAATATTTGCAGGAAAATTTGGTAAGGCTGAAAACTTGCTTATTGAAGAGTTCCTTAAAGGCGAAGAAATGAGCTACTTTATTATTACTGACGGAAAAACTATAAAAAAATTTGATACCGCTCAAGATCATAAAAGAGTATTAGAGGGAGATAAAGGAAAAAATACTGGGGGCATGGGGGCCTACTCTCCTTCAAGATTAATTAATGAAGAGCTAGATAAAAAAATTATATCAAGAATAATTAATCCAACAATTAAAGGGCTTAAGGAAATTGGAATAAGTTATAAGGGCTTTTTATATGCAGGACTAATGATTGTGGATAACGAACCTTACTTAATTGAATATAATGTTCGAATGGGAGACCCAGAATGTCAAACTATTTTACCTAAACTAAAGTCAGATTTATTAGAAATATTTTTATCCTGCTGTAATGAAAGATTAAGTGAAATAAATATAGAGTGGCATAATAAAAAAAGTTTATGTATTGTTTTATGTTCGAAGGGATACCCTGATGAATTTAAAAAAAATGTATTAATAAAAAACCTGAATAAGACAAAATTCAATGAAAATGAATATTGTTATCATGCTGGTACAACGATAACTAAAAAACAAATTTACACAACTGGAGGAAGAGTTTTGAATTTTGTTTGTTTATCTGAAAGCTTTTTAGAGGCAAGATCAAAGATAATAAGTTCGATTAGTTCTATAAATTGGGATGGTGGTTTTTATAGAAAAGATATTGGATACAAAGTAATAGATTAATGAGAATAATATCAGGAATCTCAAAGGGAAAAAAAATTTTTGAACCCAAGGATCTTAATACAAGACCGCTCAAAGATTTAACTAAAGAGTCAATATTTAACATTTTAGCTCATTCCAATAAATTTAGTGTAAGATTAAAAAATTCAAATGTTTTAGATTTATTTTCAGGTGTGGGATCCTTTGGATTGGAATGTCTTTCAAGGGGATCTTCAAACTTAACTTTTGTAGAAAATTATAAAAATGTTTTACCTATTTTGAAAAAAAATATTTCAAATCTAAATTACCAGAGAAGCTCTATAGTAGTTGAGCATAATATAATTGATGACTTGAATTTTAAAACTCTTGAAAAAAAATTTGATATCATTTTTATGGATCCACCTTACAAAGAAAAAAGTCTGTCCTCTATATTAATAAATATTATTGAGTCCGACATACTTAATCATAAAGGGATAATCATTATACATAGACATAAAAAAGAAAAAGATAAATTTCCAGAAAAATTTAAGATTATTGAAGAAAAAACATATGGTATATCAAGAGTAATTTTTGGTAGCTGCTTTTAAAGTAGTATTTTTTTTGTTTCCTTTTTTATTAATTCCACAGATGGCTGATCATAAGGATTAACATTGAGTGCCCTTCCTAGTAAAATAGTTTCTAAAATAAAGAAACAAAATAATTCACCCAAAGTTTTTTCATCTCTATTAATTATTTCGAAGCTCCTAAATGGCATATTTCTATTTGAAAAAACTCTTTCAGTGGCTAACTTCTGAGCCAAGGTAATTTGTTCTAAGTTTTTATTTCTTAAATAATTATAAGAAGAAAGAATTGTACTTTTATTAATTTTGTTTGACTTTTTTTCTTTTACATAAAAAAACGTAAAAAAATTATTTTTAGGGCCGTCCAAATAAAGTTGCATAAGGCTATGATTGTCTTTTGGCATTGAAGAGATTATTGGCAAAATTCCTTTTCCTTTTTTTCCTAGACTTTCAGCAACTAATTGCTGGTACCATTTAAATAAATTTTCTGAACTCTCATCGTAGTTAAGGATAATGGAATTAAATTTTTTTTGTTTTAAGAAATAAAGTGTATTATTTACATTCATAGTAAGTTCATCTATAAATTTTTTATTTTTGACTAAATTGTTAAGCTGTTTAAATTTTTTAATATCTAGGCCCATAAGCTCTGCTGGCAACATTCCTACTTCTGATAAAACAGAATACCTTCCACCTATAAAATCATTGTGGTGAACAATTTCAGCTTTTAATTTTTCAGCAAGTAAATATAAATAGCTTTTTCTCTTTTCAGTAATAAAAATATTTTTATCTTTATTTTTAATAATAATATTTATGTTTGATATTGTTTCAAGGGTATTTCCTGATTTTGAAACAATTAAATTTATATATTTTTTTTTTTGATTTGAGGGGTTTATTTTAGCTTGAAGATTATTAATAAAGTAAAAATTTTTTTTTATTTTATCTTTTAAAAAATCATTAATAGCTTCTGCGCCTAAGATTGAACCACCCATTCCAATTACTCTTATATTTGAATATTTTTTAAACTTTGAAATATTTTTTTTACTATAATTATTTTTATAGTGCACACTTAAAGATTTAAGCACTTCATTATTTTCTTTTAAGAGGATATCTAAATCTTTTTTAATTTTTTTATTATCTTTTTTTAATTTAAAATTCTTAAAACTAATATTTTTTGTTAGCATTAATTGCTTTTAATTTTTTCTAATATACTTTTTTCTAACGAGCCATTAGTAACTTTACTTGAAGATGTTGTTTCTGATACGGAAGTGTTTTTTGTTAAAATACTTTTTAAATCAATTTCTTCTTCGTCGCTGTTGCTCTCCTTAGTTGACTCTGTTGGTTTGGGTAATACATCACTTTTTGGAGGTAAGACTAAAGGATTTTTTTTCTCTACCATGAACTCATCTGAACTGGATTTCTTTTTTCCAGTCAATCCATCTTTTACACTTTGGCATGCATTGAGTGAAATCAAAATCAAAGTAAAATAAAAAATATTTTTAAGCAATTGTTTCATTCTTTTTATTATTAATAAATATTTCATCAAAAATAAGGCATATTATACCCAATGTTATAAATATGTCTGCAACATTAAAAACAAACCAGTGAAAATCATTTATGTGAAAATCGATAAAGTCCGGAACGGCTGAATAATAAATTCTATCAAAGAGATTGCCTATTGAGCCTCCAAAAACAAATATTAGAGAATATTTTTTGAAGCCTTTGCTGTTAGCTATCATTACCAAGACTATTATAGTTATAATTACTATTATTGAGGTAATTATATTATAAATAAAGCTTTCATTGAAAGAAAGTAATCCAAATGCAATTCCTTCATTCCAGATTAAGTAAAAATTCAAGTAAGAAGTTAAATAAATATCAACTGTGTTTTGTAATTCTGCTATTTTAAGAATATAAATTTTTGTAACTCTATCTATCAAAAAAATAACCAAGATAATTACAAAGTTTAATGAGATTGTCTTAAAATTTATTTTAAACATTTGAGTGCTGCCTAAGTGGGATGTCTCTCACATCCATTTTTATTAATTTTCCAACACACTAAACATTTTTCTCCTTCTGCTTTAGTTGTAATGGCAGTTATCTCATCAGATTCTGTTTTTTCAATTTTTGCATCAGATGTAATGCATAATTCTGAAAAGTTCGTATTTTCTATAATCTTGAATAATTTTTCATTTAAACTAATTGTTAAATTTGCTTCAAGACTTGATCCAATTTCTTTACTTACTCTTTTGCTCTCAATACTAATATTGCAAATATCTCTGATTTTTTTTAATTCTATCCATTTTTCATTTAATTTTTTATTTTCAAATGATTTTGGGAATTCAATAAAACTTTCTAAATGAATACTTTTTTTATCTTTATTTATTAATGTAAAAATCTCCTCTGTAGTAAATGATAGAATAGGAGCAAACCATTTAAGCAATGATTCAAGGATAACATTTAATACAATTATGCTGCTTTTTCTTTTATTGGAGTTTTTAGGATCACAATATAACGCATCTTTTCTTATATCAAAATAAAAAGCTGATAGATCTACTGTGCAAAAATTTAAAAGCTCTTTATAAAGATTATGAAAATCATATGTTTTAAAATAATTTTTATAATTTTCATTTAAATCATAAATTCTGTGAAGCATGTATTGCTCTAATTCAGGGAATTGATTTAAATCCAGCTTTTCAATATTAATCTTTTTAAAATCGTCATTAATATTTCCTAATAAATATCTAAATGTATTTCTAATTTTTCTATATGAGTCCGCATGTTGCTCTAATATACCAAAATCAATTCTCAAATCCTCTGCATAATTTGATGATGCAACCCATATTCTTAAAATATCAGCTCCATATTTTTTTAATATATCTTCAGGAGCTATTACATTTCCTAAAGACTTAGACATTTTAAGACCTTTGCCATCTACAACAAACCCATGAGATAAAATTGACTCGTATGGCGCTCTGCCTCTCGTTCCACATGATTCAAGTAATGATGAATGAAACCAACCTCTGTGTTGGTCGGATCCTTCTAAATACATGGATGCTGGCCATTGAAGATCTTTTCTTTTTTCTAAAACGAATGCATGTGTACAGCCACTATCAAACCAAACTTCCACAATATCACTAGTTTTATCGTAATCCTCAGCTTTGTATTTGTCTCCTAAAAACCTTTGTGGTTCATCAGAAAACCAACAATCAGAGCCTTCTTTTTCATAAATACTTGCGATATTTTCATTTACCTCATCATCAACTAAAATTTCTTTCGTAGTTTTATGAACAAATATTGGCAATGGAACTCCCCAAACTCTTTGTCTTGAAACACACCAGTCCGGTCTAGTTTCAATCATTGCTTTTATTCTTTCTCTACCTTTGCTTGGGTAAAATTTAGTGTCGTCAAGAGCTTTTAGTGCTTTCTTTCTAAGTCCATGACTTTCCATAGAAATGAACCATTGAGGAGTCGCTCTATGAACAAGTGGAGCTTTTGATCTCCATGAATGAGGATAAGAGTGAATTAACTCGCCACATGATAGTAATTTTTTTTGTTTTTTTAATTCTTCAATTACAATTGGGTTTGCTTTGAAAATATGTATTCCTTCAAATGAAGGAAGATTTTTAGTATACTTTCCATCTCCATCAACAGTCTCAATTGCTTTAATGCCGTGGTTCAAACAAAGATTAAAATCATCAGGACCATGACTAGGTGCACAGTGAACAATGCCTGTTCCTTGTTCCGTTGTAACAAATCTTGCTTCAAGCATTGGAACTTCATAATCATAACCAAACTCTAAAAATGGATGACTACAAATTGTATCTTTAAATTCTTTTCCTTTAAATGTTTTAATTTCTTTATATTCTTTAATATTACAGTCTTTAATCACTGACTCTAAAAGTGCTTTTGCAATTACTATTTTTCTATTTTTAAAATCTCCATCATCATCGAGTTCAACAATTAAATAGTCTAGAGCCTCATTATAAGCTAGGGCTCTATTGGCAGGTATTGTCCAAGGAGTTGTTGTCCATATAACGACACTTGTTCCCTCTAATTCTTTTAAGTTAGATTTTGTAACTGGAAAAGCAGTATAGATTGTATCTGACTTATGATCTTGATATTCAACTTCAGCGTCTGCTAATGCAGTTTTTTCTACAGTAGACCAGAGCACAGGTTTAAACCCTTTATAAAGGCTTCCTTCTTTTAAAAACTTACCTAGTTCTCTTACAATTTGTGCCTCAGCATCAAAACTCATAGTAGTATAGTGATTTTCCCAATCCCCAACAACGCCCAATCTCTTAAATTGTGTTTTATGGACTTCAATCCATTTTTCAGCAAAAGCTCTACATTCTTTTCTAAATTCTGTTATTGGAACTTCATTTTTATTTTTTTTATTTTTTTTATATTGTTCTTCAATTTTCCACTCTATGGGCAAGCCATGACAATCCCACCCTGGGACATAAACAGAATCTTTGCCATCCATTTGATGAAATTTGACAATTATATCTTTTAGAATCTTATTCAGTGCCGTGCCCATATGAATGTTACCATTTGCATATGGTGGGCCATCATGAAGTATAAATTTTTCTTTACCTTTGTTTGATTTTCTTAGCTCTTTATAAAGATCAATCTTTTTCCAATAATCTAAAATTTCAGGTTCTTTATTTTGTAAATTGGCTTTCATTGAGAAAGCAGTTTTTGGTAGGTTTATATTTTCTTTGCTCATTTTAATTTTTTTTAGCTATTTTTAGATCGCTTTGAATTTGTTTTCTTAATTGATTAACATTTCTAAATTTTTTTTCTTTTCTTATAAATTTTATGAATTCAACTGATAAATACTTATCGTAAAGATTTCCAGAAAAATTAAAAATATGAACCTCTAATAAAATTTTTTTTTGGCTGAATGTGGGCCTATACCCGAGGTTTGCTATTGCTTTTAAAGGTTTCTTGGAATTTTTTTGATGAACCTTAACCGCATATACTCCAGGCATTGCAATTACGTAATCCTTAATATCAATATTGCAGGTTGGAAAGCCAATTTTTTTTCCTTGCTGCCTACCCTTTTGAACAACCCCCTCAATTGACCAATTTCTAGTTAATGCTTTATTGGCTTTTTTTAAATTACCTTTTTCTAATAAAGATCTAATATATGTTGATGATATGACTTTCTTGTCTAATATTAATGGTTGTGGTTTTATTATCTTATAGTCATAAATTTTCTCATTTTTTATTAATTGTTTAACATCCCCTTCTCTTTTATTTCCAAATCTAAAATTATTACTAACAAATATATATCTCGCATTTAATTTCTTAGATAAAATATCTTTAATAAAAAAATCAGATTTAATTTTAGAAAAATTTTTATCAAATTTTTTTGTAATTAAAAAATCTACTCCCAAATCTTTTAATATTTTATTTTTTTGTTTAATATTTGAAATCCTAAAATTTTTAATTTTCTTATTAAAATACATTTTTGGCATTGGCTCAAAAGTTACAACACCAATATTTAATTTAAAAATTTTTTTATAACTATTTGCTAATTTAAATAATCTTTGATGACCCAAATGAACACCATCAAAATTTCCAATTAGAATTATTGATTCTTTATGATCTTTATAAATATTAAAATTTTTATATAACTTCATACTTTACCATTTAAGTTCTCTTTGAATAAAATTTACAATAACTTCGTACTTTTTTGATACTAATGCTATTCCTTCTTTTTCAATTTCATTTTTATGAATGCCATTTGAAATAATTAGAGAGTCATAATTTAAAAGATTAGCTCCTTTAATATCAGTATTGAGATTATCACCAATCGATAAAGCTTTTTTGTCTTTATTGTTTATTGACTGATTATAAACTTCCGAAAAAGGTTTTCCAAAGTATACAACACTGCCTCCCATCTTTTCAAATATTAGAGCAACTGACCCCGCACATAATTCTCTTTTATTTCCTTTGTCTACAATTAAGTCAGGATTAGTACAGATCATTTTTTTATTAAGATGATCTTTAAATAATTCTTTATAATAATTCAGATCATTTTCTTTATCTTCAAACAAGCCTGTGCATAATAAATAAGAACTTTCATCGATGTGTTTTGATTTATTTTTTTCAAAATCTAAAAATAAATCGAAATCTCTAGGGGGTCCTATGTGATAAAATTTTTTATCTAAATAATTTTTTTTTAAATAGTTTAATGCTGCTTCTCCAGATGAGTAAACTTTATCTCTGATTGTTTTTTCCATACCCATTTTTTCTAAAGTTAATTGAACGCTCTTGTTTGGTCTCGGAGCATTAGTTAAAAGAACATAGTTCTTTTTAGCCTTACTAATCTCTACTAAAGTTTCTATTGCATTCTTATGTAAGGTTATTCCATTATGAATAACACCCCATAAATCAATATAAAATATGTCATAGTTTGCTATAATCGATCTTAATCCATCATTATCTAAATTCTTCGTCATTATGGGAGGTATAACTCATAAAAAACACAATTTCTCTCGTTTTTTGACCAACATATTTTTTGCGCCTAGTCTTGAAATAGCGGTGCTAATAGCTATATGAGTCGCATATTAAAAGGAGAATTTATGAAATTTAAACCGTTACACGATAGAGTTTTAATACAAGTTTTGGACAGCAGCGAAAAAACTGCTGGAGGAATAATTATCCCTGATACAGCGCAGGAAAAACCTCAAGAAGGTAAAGTAATTGCTGTTGGTGGTGGTGCAAAGACTGAAGATGGAAAGCTAATTCCAATGGATGTTAAAGTTGGTGATAAAGTTCTTTTTGGTAAATGGTCAGGAACTGAAATAAAAATCGACGGCAAAGAATACAGCATAATGAAAGAATCTGACATTATGGGTATTTCAGGAAAATAATCTAATTAAAAGGAGAAAGTAAAATGGCAAAAGTTATAAAATTTGACTCTGAAGCAAGAGCAGCAATGATGAGAGGTGTTGACATCCTTGCGAACACAGTAAAAGTTACGCTTGGACCAAAAGGTAGAAATGTTGTTATTGATAAGTCTTATGGTGCACCAAGAATTACTAAAGATGGTGTCTCAGTTGCTAAAGAAATAGATTTAGAAGATAAATTTGAAAACATGGGTGCTCAAATGGTTAAGGAAGTTGCTAGCAAAACCAATGAAGAAGCTGGTGACGGAACAACTACTGCAACTATTTTAGCGCAAGCAATTGTTAAAGAAGGTGTAAAATATGTAACTGCAGGCATGAACCCTATGGATGTTAAAAGAGGAATAGATGCAGCAGTAGAACATGTTAAGGGTAGTCTAATTTCTTCAGCAAAAAAAGTAAAAGATAGTGATGAGATTGCTCAAGTTGGAACTATTTCATCTAATGGTGATAAAGAAATTGGTAACATGATTGCAAAAGCTATGCAAAAAGTTGGTAATGAAGGTGTTATTACTGTTGAAGAAGCAAAAGGAATTGAAACTGAGTTAGATGTTGTTGAGGGTATGCAATTTGATAGAGGATACCTATCGCCATACTTTATCACTAATGCTGATAAAATGACTACTGAGTTAGAAAATCCTTTTATTCTATTACATGAAAAAAAATTAACTAACTTACAGCCAATGGTTCCACTTT
>Ga0209709_10002194_pt1 | contig 17320 bp, 20 predicted proteins | sample ArcticOcean_MG_C_2_FD_187435 | JGI IMG/M metagenome (GOLD analysis project Ga0209709, IMG submission 187435) | Marine microbial communities from western Arctic Ocean - ArcticOcean_MG_CB4_136 (SPAdes) (version 2) | ecosystem: Environmental > Aquatic > Marine > Oceanic | place: Arctic Ocean... | reverse complement strand
ACTCTCGATTTGGTGAATTCTTTTAACGTTTATTTTAGCTTTTCTTCTAACAATTGATGCAACACCTTTAGGAATTTGACCTAAGTTTTCCATGGCTTCGGCTGCTGCAACCTCTACATCAAGCCAAATTTGGTATTTATTTTCTTCTGACCATATGTCAGTAAGCTGTTTTCTAGAATATCTATCAATCATTAATTATAAGTAAGGGGGCTTAGAATAACCTTTAACAGATTCTGTAAAGATTTCATAACCATTTTCAGTAATACCTAGCGTATGTTCAAATTGTGCTGATAAAGATTTATCTTTTGTAACTGCTGTCCAGCCATCTTTTAGCATTTTTACATCCCATTCACCGGTATTTATCATAGGTTCAATTGTAAAAGTCATCCCAGGTCTAAGCTCCATACCAGTATTTCTTCTTCCATAATGTAAAACATTTGGTGGTTCGTGAAATGTTGTGCTTATACCGTGACCACAAAAATCTCTAACAACTGAGTAGCCTTTCTTTTCAACAAAAGATTGTATTTCATATCCAATGTCACCTAATTTTAATCCTGGCTTTAGTAAACTTATTGCTCTCATCATTGACTCGTATGTAGCATCAATTAAGTTATTAACTTTAACAGGAGTTTTGCCAACACAAAACATTCTACTAGTATCACCATAATGCCCATCAACTATAGCTGTGACATCAACATTTAAAGCATCACCTTCAACCAAAACTCTATCAGAGGGTATACCATGACAAACAACGTGGTTTAAAGACGTGCACAATGATTTTTTAAAACCTCTATAAAAAAGTGGAGCAGAGTATCCTTTATTATCTCTAATAAATTCATAGCCTAATTTATCTATAAATTCTGTTGTAACTCCTGGTTTAATATTGTCTGTAAGCATATCAAGAGCTCTTGCTGCAAGATTTCCAGCAACTCTCATTTTATCAAATTTTTCTAAATATCGATTCATTAAAATTTTTTTACTAATATCTTTTAAAGATTTGTTTAATATACATACAACTAGCAATTAACTAATTAATTATTAAACAATCAATCAAAAACTCGTTATTGATAATTTTTTTTTGAATTTTTTTTAATATCTCTAATTATCTCGCTTCTCTCTTTATCTGTATAGTTTATCCATTGTGTTATCTGATTAATAGAACGACCACAGCCTTTACATGTATTATTTTCAAAGTCTATATCACAGACATTTATACAAGGTGATTTCATCATAGAAAAATTACTCTTTTTTTATTACACTAATTTTTAATTGTCTAATATCTAAACTTTAAGTCTCTAGTTTTTTATACCACTCATTTAATAAATTCGAAATACTTATTAACTATTTAAAACACAAGCTTAAATAAAAATCTTAATACTCCATACTAAATATTATGTCCTTACTATTTTGATTAAAACATGAGGTCTTTAAAAATTTTCATCAACAACTAGTAAGATTTTCTTAACGCCAATCTAAATTGTCTACCATCTTGACTGTACGTAGCTGGCTTTTCATATCGTTCATTTAATAAATTTGTAATATTAATAGAAATAACATTTCCAAACCAATTTTTTTTGATTGATAAATCAACTAAGTCTGTACTTTTTTGCCTTGAATTTGTTGAACCATTATAATCAATAAATCGACCAGTATACTTGTAGTTTAGACCTAAATTAAATGGACCATACATGCTTGACTCAAATTTCTTTGTAAAATTTGCACCATAAGATAAATCTGGTCTACGCGCTTGAGCCAGTCCATTTACTTTTCTACTTTTTGAAAAATTTGTAAATAATGAAATATTTTCATTTTTTCTTTTAAATAATAATTCACTTTCTACACCTTCTTGATTTAAATCAGTTTGAAAATTTTCATGTTTTGAGTATGCCGCATTGCTTTCAATACGATCAAATATTGTCGCCCTGTAAGCAGTAGAAGTAAATTTTAATTTTTCAGAAAAATTATATTCACCATATAACTCATTAGTCTTACTTTTTTCTGGTTTAAGAGCGGCATTTCCTCCAATGCCAAAATTGTCTGATCCGTACAATTCATATAAAGATGGATTTCTTAAGCCCGTAGAATGTGTTCCACCAAATTTAAATTGTCCTAGAACTTGAGTATAATTTAATTTATAGGTCTCATTTCTACCTGCTGTATTATGATCATCAGTTCTACCATAAAGTGAGATAATTTGGTTTTCACTAATTTTATATCCAGCATTCGCAAAAACACCCAAGTCTTTCATGTGACCTTTTGTTGAGGCTGTATAAGAAGCACCTCTGTTTTCAAAAGCACCCCAGTCATATTTATATTCACTACCATATCCAAATGAAATCTTATTATTTAATTTAATACTTTGTTCACCTTTAACAACAAATGATTCACTGTCATATTCATCTAAGTAAGTAGCGTTATCATATTCTCTATCATAGTTGTGATAATGAAAAATTAAACCACTCTCAGAATTTATAGATTTATGCTCTAAACCTGATTGCAATGTGTACATTCTATTATCTGCCACATATCCTTTTTCATCTGTAGCACTTCCATCATAATCAGCTTTAGTTTTTCTTGAATATAAAGTTGATTTAAATTTTAGATTATCATTGATCCATTTTATAGCATTTAAATTAACTTGATAATTTTTGGCACTATCATCTTCATTCCCTTTAGCGACAGCACTGTTAGTCTCACTCTGATTAGCCGCACCTTTAATATTTAAATGCCAGCCATTATCTGTAATTTCACTATAATTACCATCAACGGAATTATTTCTTAAAACGTTTTCTAAAAAAGTACTACTTACAGAATAACTATTCGTGTAATCCACATCTGTTATAAAATTAATTGCCCCAGCAATAGCACTTGGGCCAAAGTGTGCACCATTTGCTCCTTTATAAATTTCAATCTGCTGAATTGTTTGTACAAAGTCTTGACCAAAATCATGAAGGCCATCCGTTACTGATTGATCATTTATTGCAATGCCATTTAAAAGAACTAGCGTGTGATTAGACTCTGCTCCTCTAGTAAATATTGATGTTTGTTGTCCTTTTTGCCCTGATTGAAAAACATCAAGACCAGGAATAAGTTTTAATACGTCGTTTGTATCTACTGCTCCAGAATTAATAATATCTTGTTTAGTTATAATTGTTCTGTTTATACCCTCTTGACTAAATATAGAAGTATTAGGGGTTTTGCTTACCGTTATACATGGGGTGCCCTCATTATTATTCCATTTACAGTTTTCTAATGCATGAGCATTAAAAGTACTAAATAGCAAAATTAGAAATATAAATAATCTTAAAAACATACGACACATCCATTTTTATATCATCTTGTAAATAGCAAGATGATGTTAATTTAATGCCGTTGTTAATTTAAATTGTAGAACTAGACTTTTCCTGGCCATCGTTCAACAGCGGACTATATTGTGTGGTGCTCGGACTTTACCGTTGCAGGAACAGCTAATGAAACTAACATTAATTACCCACTAAAATTCAATATAGATTTTTTATATTAAAACATGAACTTTAAGTCAATAGTTTTTTATGAAAGGATATTTAATTTTTTATCAACTTTAATTTCTTTCAAGTTTATTTTACACTTATAAGCTAAAAAAATAACTCCAGCTTTTTTTGCAAGTAAATAATTTTCATAATATTCTTTATCAATATCTTTGGCTATTTTAAAATTTTCGACACCTTCGATTTGAATTAAGAACAGTAGATAAGACTTATATCCTTTTTTTATAGCCTCTATAAGGGTTTTTAAATGTTTGGAACCTCTCAAAGTTATCGCATCTGGAAATTCTGCAGTTTTTTCTTCTCTAAATAGAGTAACATTTTTAACTTCTACAAATATTTTTTGTTTATTTTTTTCAACTAGAAAATCAAAGCGTGTTTCTTTATCAAAGAATACCTCAGGCTTAATGCTGTCATTGTTCTCAACTTCTTTAACTAGATTATTTGACAAACCATGGAAGGCAATTTTATTTGCAAAATGAGTGTTAACACCTACTAATTTTTTTTTAACTTTGATTATCTCAAGAGTATATTTTAATTTTCTTTTAGGGTTGTCATTTTTAGATATAAAAACTTCATTTCCTTCATCCAATAAACCCTTCATAGATCCAGTATTAGGGCAATGCGCTGTGACAATTACTTCCCCTATTTTAACATCTGTAAAAAATCTCTTATACCTTTTGATGAGTTTGCCTTTAATTAAGGGTTTTAGAAATTTCATGTGTATTTACCTTTTATATTGAGAATCCCAAATAGCAAATTTAATGTGATAAAAAAGTCACACTTACATATTTATTACACGTAATTAATAATAATACGGCAATAATGTAAGTATAAGTTTGACTTATAAGAGCATACTAATAAAAGTGATTCAATATAACGTTATAACTATAATTAAAAGGAAAAAACAATATGAGAAAAATAACAACTTTATTTTTCCTAGCTCTATTCACTCTAACTACGTCAGTATATGCTGGTGGAATGATTGGTGTTAAGCTTGGACAAGGTGATTTAGAGGGTAACTCTAAATCTTACACTGCTGGATCAACGACATACGCTGCTATAAGTGCATCTAAAGACTCTGATTTCGGAGCTATTTTTGCGGAAGTAAACATAAAAGAAAGTCCTATCTCGGTAGGATTAGAATATGTTCCTTTAGATACGGATATTTCATTACAGGGACATCAATCTAACGTAAGTGCGAATGTTCAAGATTATACAACTTTATATCTTTTAGCTATGCATGAGCTTACTAATTTTAATGTTTATGCTAAACTTGGATATTCAGAGGCTGATATAGGAACTGTAAAAGCAAATGATGGTCAAACGACAGTTAATAGTCAGTCTGGCTCATTAGAAGGAATAATGTACGGTCTTGGTGTACAATCTCAAGAACTTCCATTTGGTTTAGTAGCAAGAGCTGAATATACTTTCACTGAGTTTGATGATATTTCAGTTACAACTACTTCAAATGGTAGTGCAAGTGTTAAGAAAACAGCAGATGGTGATTTAACTACATTAACTTTTTCATTAGCAAAAAGTTTCTAGTTTATTCTTAATTTAAAATCTTTAAAAAGAGGTACTAGAAATAGTACCTCTTTTTTTTTGCCTATAGTAAAGCGTTACTATTTAATATAATTTTTAAATTTTAAAAATGAAACAAAATACAAAATTTAATGCTGCAATACTTATTATTGGCAATGAAATCCTCTCCGGAAGAACTCAAGACACTAATACCAGCACAATTGCTCAATGGTTGAATACAATTGGTGTTAAAGTTAATGAAGTTAGGGTCATTCCAGATATAGAAAATATAATTATTGAGACTGTTAATCATTTAAGAAAAGTTAACGATTATGTATTTACAACTGGCGGTATTGGCCCAACCCATGATGATATTACCGCTCAATCTATTTCAAAAGCATTTAATATTGAATATGAAATTCACCCGGAAGCATTCAAAATATTAGAAGTATATTATAAAGTGGGTGAATTTAATGAAGGTAGACAGAAAATGGTTTGGATGCCACAGAATGCTAATTTAATTTTAAACCCAACGAGTGGAGCACCAGGATTTAATGTTGAAAATGTTTTTTGTTTACCAGGCGTACCATCAATTTTAAAATCTATGCTTGGTGGCTTAAAAGACAAGATAGTAGGGGGCGACCCAATATTAAGTCATACAATAAGTTTAAAAACAGTAGAAAGTGAAATTGCAAACTCCTTAACTAATGTTCAAGATAATAATAAAGATGTAGAAATTGGAAGTTACCCTTTTTTTCAAGCAGGTAAATTGGGTGTATCAATAGTGATACGTTCAGAAGAGCAACTTAAAATTGACAAATGTAGTTCTGAAATTTTAGAATTTGTTAATCAAAAAAAAATTGAAATTGTTGTTAGATAGTTAAGTGCTTTATTTTAAATGTGTAAAAAAACTTTTCAATGAGATTGAATTAAATGAAAAAAATATTAATTAAATTTTAATATGCTTTATTTCGCTTACGGTAGTAATTTAAATCATTTTCAGATGAAAAGAAGGTGCAAAGATAGTATTTTTTTTAAAAAAATTAATTTAAAAGATTTTAGATTAACCTTTAGAAGTAAATATAGAGCAGCAGACATTGAGAACAAAAAAAATTCAATTGTATTAGGAGCGCTATTTGAAATATCAAAAAGTGATGAAAAAAAACTTGATGTTTATGAGGATTACCCAATTTTATATAAAAAGTTCTATTTTACTTATTATAATAAAAAAGTAATGACCTATACAATGACAAACAAAACTGCATTTACATTTCCTACAGAGCGCTATTTGAACATTATAAAACGGGGATACCAGGATTGTAATCTTGATAAGGAATATCTAAAAAAAGCTTTAAGAATTTATTAATCTCTTGAAGTATAATTTTGATTTTTGATATAAGATTGAAGAAAAAATTCCCATAATAAGAAAATCAAAAATCGATTTAATTAAAATAATAATCAAAAATTTACTTGAGAAAACCCTGACTGACTCAACATGAGTTATATCATCATGAATATTTATATACCCATAAATAAATAAAAAAATATATCTAATTACTAAAATATGAATAAATAAATAATTGAAATTATAAGTTGAGCCAATTTTATTATGCAAAACATAAGGTATCATTAATATTAAAAAGATTTCCTTATAGAGCCAATTTGAAAAAACTGAAAAACTAATAACAGTTAAAAACCCTCCGATCATAAAAAGTTTTGAATTTAAAGAAAAAATATCATCATCTGTTTCTTTTATATTATAAGCATATTTTTTGTAAAATTTAATTACCGAATAAACAAACAAAGAATAAAAAATAATTAATAAGATCTGATAATTAAAATTAAAAACATATTTTAAAATTTTAGGTAGAGAGTTTAAAGAAAATAAATAATGATAGCCCGCTTTTCCTGAAGAAATATTGTTTAAAAAGAATATTATATAATCTTTAAAATAAAAAAAATAAACTACTGTTAATAATATGATAAAAGTAATTATTATCATTATACTTCTTGGGGATCTTTTTGAATTTTCAAAAAAAATATTTACAAATAGTGCGGCTGGATATATTTTTATAAATGAAACGAATAGTGTTAAAAGCCAGTTAATAAAGTAAATTCTGTATTTGGATGTTTTTCTATTAATTCTGGAACAAATTCTTTTATTCTCTTAACATAGAAACCATTACTTTTTATACTTATTCTTGGTACGTTACAATTTTTTATAATATTATCTATTATTTCAACAAAATCTTTTCTTAAAAAGGGCTCACCACCGGTGACCGTCAGGTGTAATAAACTATTAGCTTTTTTAAATACCGATCCCCATTCTGTAGGAGATATAATTGGGGTCGTTCTGGCGTCAACAGCCGCATGAATACAAAAACCACAATGCATATTACATCTTCCATCAACATATATGACGGCATAATTTGGAATTTGTTTAAGAAAAATTGACTTAAAAATTCTGTTTAAAATATTTAGACTCCTGATCATGTAGCTTATTATAAGAACTTTTTTTTTTATCACAAGGCATTATTAGCTATATCTACTGGGTACATTTTCTAAGATAATGTTTATAAATTTCAGCTGCAGAGATATAAATATTTTTTTTATGATTCCATTTTAATTCTTTTTTGGCTAAATAGTTATTACCTATCAATCCTTTTTTAATTTTTTTTTTGTTAAAAATAATATCAATCTTCAATTTATTTTTTTTAATTACATACTCAATAATCTTGTTTATTGATGTGTTTTTTCCAGAACTAAAAATTAACTTATCTTTATTTAGATTACTAAACATTAATTTATAAAGACCGTTACAAATATCTTCAGCATGAGAAAAATCGGAAAAAATATTTAACTTCATAATATTTTTTAAGAAAATAATATCTTTTTTTATTATAGAGATAATAATTCTAGGTAACAAAAATTTTTTATTTCTAAATTTAGAGTCATGATTAAATAAAATTGCATTTGTATAATTTATTTTTTTTTTTGTTTTGTATTTAAGCATCATGTTGTCACTTTTAATTCTAAAATTTGTATAATCAGTTGTTATAATATTCTGTGATTTTTCAGTCACGATGCCACTTTTTTTTTTAAAAATTTGTGAGGAACTGCAAAAAATAAATTTAGCATTTTGATTAGCCTCAAATGTTGAGTTAAATATATTTTTTGTGGCTATAAAATTTTCTCTAAAAAAAATTTTATAGTTTGCTTCATTAAAGGAGGGATTGTTAGACGCAAGATGCAATACAATGTCTGGTTTTTTTTTAATAAAAATTAGATCAAGTCTTCTTTTATTTAATAAATTTTCTTTAATAAATTCAACATTACCCAAAGTATTGGATTTTTTTGTTTTACTCAAAATAGTTAGGTTAATTTTTCTTTTCTTAAGAATGTTAATTAATATTTGCCCATCTTGACCTAATCCACCTGTTATGAATACATTTTTTGTCAATTTTATAAGATTTTAATAGTTAAAATTGTTCTTTTTATATATTAAATTAATTTACAAAAACATATTAATATAAATAACATTTATTATTTTGAAAATTAAAAACTGCAGATCTTGTAAAAGTAAGAATTTATTAAAGCTTTATACTTTGGGCAAGCAAACTCTAACTGGTATTTTTCCTCCAAAAAAAAATGCAAAGATTACTAGGGGAGACCTAAGTATGGTTATTTGCAATAAATGTAAATTACTACAATTAGAACATAACTTTGATGCCAATGAAATGTATGGTGATAATTATGGCTACATGTCTTCACTAAACAAATCAATGATATCTCATCTTGAACTTAAAGCATTGAGTTTAAAAAAAAGATATAAAATAAAATCTAGTGAAAGTGTTTTAGATATAGGTAGTAATGATGGAACATTCTTATCTTTTTTTAATAAAACTTTAAAATTGTATGGTTGCGACCCTACGATAAAAAAATTTAGTAAATATTATAGAAAAGATATTAATCAACTGCCTTTCTTTTTTTCTTCTAAACTTTTTAAAGATAAAAAATTTAATTTAATTACCTCAATATCCATGTTTTATGATTTACCTGATCCATTAAATTTTGCTAAAGAAATAAATTCTATATTAGATAAAAATGGTATTTGGCATATTGAGTTAAGCTATATGCCAATGATGATTAAGAATAGATCTTATGACACAATATGTCATGAGCATTTAGAGTACTATTCTTTAAAATCGTTAAAATATTTATTGGATAAGGCAGGGTTAAAAATAGTTAATCTTTCTTTTAATCAAATTAATGGTGGAAGCATCGAGCTTGATGTATCAAAAAAGAAGTCAAAATTAAAAGAATGTAAACATTTAATTAGCTGGGTTTTAGAAAGTGAGAAGTTAAATAAATACAATGATATTTCTAAACACAAACAGTTTTTTAAAGAATGTCAAAATCATAAAACTTTATTAAAAAAACTACTTTTGACACTCAAGAAGCAAAATAAAAAAATTCTAGGATATGGCGCCTCTACTAAAGGAAATGTGTTACTCCAATACTGCAATATAGATTCAAAAACGCTAGATTATGTTGCTGAAGTTAACAAATTTAAATTTAATAAATATACACCAGGATCTAACATTAAGATTATTTCAGAAAAACAAGCCAAAATAAAAAAACCAGATTATCTTTTAGTTTTACCTTGGCACTTCAAAGATCACATTGTTAAAAGAGAACAAAAATTTTTAAAAAATGGAGGTAAACTAATTTTTCCACTTCCAGACATCGAAATTATTTAATAGTAATGAAAATTTGTGTAATAATTCCAACTCTAAATGAGGAAAAAAATATTGAAAAAATATTTAGCAAGATAAAAAAAACCAAGATCAAATTAGACATTTTATTTGTCGATGATAATTCAAAGGATAAATCTCAGGAAATAATAATTAAATTAAGTAAAGAATTTAAAAATGTTGATTATATATTTAGAAAAAATAAAATTGGTATTGGCTCAGCTCATAAAGATGCAATAAAAAATACCTATCGTCAAAAATATGATATATTAATCACAATGGATGCCGACGGCACGCATGATCCTAAATATTTTAAAAAGATGATATCTTGCGCAAAAATGAATGATTATGTAATCACTAGTAGGTTTATTAAATCAAATTTAATTGAAGACTGGCCACTTTTTAGGAAAATACTTACCTACTCTAGACATTTATTAGTTAAAATATTCTTAGGGATGAGCCTTGATGCGTCAGGTGCCTACAGATGTTTTTATCTAAAGAAAATTAACTTAAAAGATATATTGAGTGCCAAAAATAATGATTATGCCTTTTTTTGGGAGGTTACTTATGTGATTTTAAAAAAAGGTTATAGTATCAAAGAAATACCAGTAAAATTAATATATAGAAAGCTTGGCAAATCTAAAATGAAATTTAGTCATATTATTTATTCATTATTTTATTTATTTAAAATTTTTATTTTTAAAAAATAATCATGACTAAACAAAATACAACAAATTCTGGTTTTTTTGGCAAAATTGAAACAATTATAAGAATAATACCGCATATTTATATTATTTTTAGAATGCTTGTGCGTTTTACAAGCTATTTTGAAGAAGATTTTTTTTATTTAAAGAAAATTTTTAAAAATAAAAAGATTAACATTATTGATGTTGGTGCTTCTGATGGAATATCTGCTCAATTTTTTCTCAGAAATTTAAATTGTAACAAAATATATTGTTATGAGCCACAAAAAGTATTTTTTTTAAAATTACTTAATCTAAAAAAAAAATTTAAAAATATAATCCCTTTTAATTATGGCTTAGCCAAGAAAAATTTTAGAATGGAAATATTTTATCCATTTGTAAATTTTTTCGGTGTAAAAGTTTTTTTATTAACTTACTCCTTTCCAATTAAAAAAGAATTAGAAGATCAAATAAATTTAGATTTTTTTATTAAACCTAATATTGAAAAAAGTAAAATATTGGTTAAAAAGTTTATAATGTTAAAAGATAGAGTGGACCTAATTAAGATTGATACCAATGGCAGCGAGCATGAAATAATAGATACTTTATTTAAACAAATTAAAAGAGACAAGCCAGTATTGATTATAGAAAATAATAATATCAGTAAAATTTACAAAAATTTAAAAAAATTAGGATATCAAAAATTTCACGTTGTAAATAATAAGTTAAAAAAACACATCAATCAAAATAGTGCAAACATCATTTTTAAATAAAAGTTTTTTATCAAAAAATTATAAGGTTATTTTATTAATTCTTATTGTCCTTTTAATTTTTTATAGGAGTCCTTATATATTTCTTAACGGTAGATTTGTAGCTGAAGAAGGCTCTGTTTGGTTTCATAACTCATATCTCTACGGTCCCATAAAGGGTTTAACACAAATTTTTTGGGGTAGTGGATATTTTAATATTTGGCCAAATCTAGCATCAACATTTGCTTTATTAGTTCCCATTGAATATGCACCCTTAGTCACAGTATATTTTGCTTTATCTGTTAAAATATTTTTGTTTGTATTTGTAATTTATTCTCAATCAAATTTTTTAATTACTAATTTTGACAAAACTATTATTTCACTTGTCATATTGGCATCACCACCAATGGTACCAGAAATTTGGGCTAACACATTAACTTCACAGGTCTATTTTACAATTTTTTCTATTTTAATTTTATTCCTACAAGATACGAAAGAAAATTTTTTTAATAAATCATCACCGTTTGTTTTATTTTTTTCAGGCTCATCATCTTTGTTGACCTGCACATTGACGCCATTTTTTTTCTACAAATATATTAAAAATAAAAATAAAAATAATTTATTAAACTTTATTTCAATACTTTTTGTATCTTGCTGTCAAAGTGTAATTTTTATCTACTCAAAAATTCAAAATCTTGATTTAGAAGGCAGTCAAACTAGATTTATCTTATCTTTAGATAAACTTGTAAATTATACTTACAATGTTTTAATAAAAAGTGTTATAGGAAGAGACTTAACCCAATCCCTCTATTATGATTTTTTTATATCAGTTAACATATATTTGTTAACTGGTTTCATAATATTAATTTTTATAATTTTATTAAAATATTCTTTTCAACGTATAAAAAATGATAGAGTACTAATTTCTTTGATATCAATTTTTATAATAATTAGCTTTTTAACATTTATTGGCTCTAAAATGGAACAGGTCCAAGGAAGGTACGCTACAATACCAGGAGTATTACTAATTTTTATTGTATACAGGTTTTTTCAACTTTCTTCTAATCACTTTAAAAATTTTTATTTGATTTTAATTTTATTTACTTTAATGACTGGATTCTATGAGTTTAAATTAAATAATAAATACCCTCATTTCTTAATTTGCATAGATTGTCCAAATTGGAAAGATGAACTTAAAAAATGGAAACTTGATAAAAATTATGAATTAAAGATTTGGATGTATCCAGATAAAACCATGAAGTTAATTAAAAACTAGAATTTGATAATTTAAAAATAGGACTTAAACCAGGTGAATAACTTTTTTATTAAAAACAAAAATAAAGTTTTATTTTTTTTAATAACAATCTCTATATTTAGTTTTATTGAAACTATTAGAAAGGGTTTATTGAATGGATGTGATTTCCAATGGCAACCAGCTTTACTATTTTGGGAAGGAGTTAATCATTACGCAAGATTTATGAGTAATGGTAAATCTGATTTTTTATGTCAGGGAGGTGAATATTCACATTTATTGCATATTATTTATTATCCCTATGTACTTTTTAAATGGGAAACAGCTAGAGCTTTATGGCTTCTAACTAATATTTTTTTTGTATTCTCAATACCACTATTAATTTGTAACAAATTTAAAATAACCAAATATAAAACAATAATATTGATATTAATTTTTATGACATGTTACCCATCAAGAATGACCTTAAATTATGGCCAACAAAGTTTGTTTGTTTTATTTTTTTTGTGTTTACCCTTTATATTTAAATCTAATTTATTTTATTTTTTATCCGGCATATCAAGCGTTAAATATAGCACTGGTTATGTTATATTTTTAAATTTTTTAGTTAAAAAAGAATTCAAAAATTTTTTTCTAGCTACAATCCCTTACTTACTCGGTTGGTTTGTCTATTTTATGTACACAAATAGCGATCCAATAATTAATTTTTTTGAACCACTTAAATTATCCATTATGAATAACTATAGAAGAGATGCTGATATTTATTCTTTACTACAAATATATTTTTTAGGTGATAAAGCTTCAATTTTAAAATACATAGCCATTGCATCTATTTTTTTGCTAAATTCATTTATGCTTATAAGAATTAATAGGCAATCAAGTAATTTTTTAAAAATGTCATTAGTATTAACTTGTCCATTAGTTTTCTTTCCACATTCTAATTATGACTATGTTCTATTGTTTCCACTTGCCTGTTATTCATTATTAAAATTTGATAGTTATCTAAATAAAATTAACTTTTTCTTTGTGATGTATATTTTTTATTTAAGTAGAATAGTTAAGAATTTGCTTGATATTGATTGGCTTTATCAACCAACATTAATGTTATTAATAATATTACTTATAATTGTGAATACCAGAGTTGACAGAAAAGTTAGTTAAAATTTTACTTATTACTCTTGTTCAATTATAAATAATAGAATAAATACATATGAAATTCATTAATGCCCTCGTGGTGAAATTGGTAGACACAACGGACTTAAAATCCGTGCCTTTTTGGAGTGCCAGTTCGAGTCTGGCCGAGGGCACCATTTATGAAAGATAAAATTCATTTAGTCTTTGATAAAACTAAAGCTTCTTTAAGAATTAAAACACTCTTAATAAAAAAGGTTAACATTACAACTTTAAAAAAATCTAATATGATTATTGTAGTCGGTGGTGATGGCTTCATGCTTCAAACTTTAAAAAAATTATATAAGTTTAAAAAACCTTTTTATGGAATTAACTCTGGAAACTATGGTTTTCTGATGAATAAATTTTCCAATGAAAATATGCTAAAAAATTTAAACATTTTTAATAGTGTTAAAATTCACCCTTTGCAGATGACCGTTATTACTAAGAATAACCAAACAAGAAAATCAATAGCTATAAACGAAGTATCAATATTAAGACAAAGCAAACAAGCATCGTCAATTTCTATTACGACTAATAAGAAAAACATTATTAAAAATCTAATCTCTGATGGTGTACTTGTTTCAACACCCGCAGGAAGTACAGCCTATAATTTATCAGCACATGGTCCAATTTTAAATTTAGATTCTAGAAAACTAGCAGTCACACCCATTAGTCCTTTTAGACCTAGAAGATGGAAGGGGACAATAATCAATGATAAGTCTAAAATTTTGATAAAAAATTTAGATATAAATAAAAGACCAATTAGCGCTGTTGCAGATAATTTTGAAGTTAGAAATGCAAAGACAATTAAAATTCATGTAAACAAAAAAATTATCTTTGAGCTATGGTATGATAAAAATAATAGTCTTCACAAAAAAATAAAAATAGAGCAAACAAGAAAAGAAACTTCAAATAATTAAACTAAAATATTTTAGTTATATTGGTAGTCATTCAGGTGAATAGCTATTAAATAAAAAATGCATTATCCTCTTTTAAGATATTTTCAGCATTAATACTTAGTACTTCACATTTTATTTTATTAAATTTAGTCAAACTGGTGCCAAGAGTTTCTATTTATATGGTGCCCCCGCACGGAGTCGAACCGCGGACCTATTGATTACAAATCAATTGCTAAAGTTTAAATAAACATTTGATTTCAACAATAATAATAAAATATTTTTAATCTGGTCACACTATGGGCACAGTGATAGAATTATTTAATGGCAGGTATAGTTTTTTTATTATTTCTTATTTTAAACCATATGGTTCATAATTCATTTAAAGATTGTTATGCATTTTATCTGCAAAAATATTTAAAAATTCCAAAAGGATTCCTAACTTTTATTTCAACTTATCTTTTATCGTTATTAATTTTATACATTATCATTGGCATATTTATGATGGTTTTCACAGGCGGAATGTACTTCGAATATTTTTTTAGACCACGTTATTATTTTGAAGAATTATTAGATTTTTAATATGAAAAAACTTTTAGGGATCATAGTTCTGAGTTTGTTGTTGAGTGGGAATGCTAACGCTACTATGAAAGGAATTTTCGAAATGGAGCTGATGGTTGAGAATTTAAATAAATATGCCAAAGAATGCTCTGTTACAAAACAAAAAATAGAGACTGCTGTAAAATATATTTTGCAGAACTCTAAAATAAAAATTAAAGAACATCCTTACAATGCAGTATTATATGTAAAAGTAGGTGTGATAAAAGCTGGAGATGTATGTACTGCTAATTTAGACATATCAGTTTTTTCATACTTTGGAAATGATCCATTAGAATTAGAAAATTCTGGAACATTTGTGTTCTATCGAAATTCACATATGACCTCTGGAGGAACTATTTCTAGTTTTGCAAATTCTGTTGTTAGTGGAATAGAAGGACTGATAAAGGAACTTGTTGTTAAACACCACGAAGATAACTGATAAAACTAAAATGAAAAAACTTTTAGGGATAATAGTTCTGGGTTTGTTGTTGAGTGGGAATGCTTATAGTGCGAATCTTAACCTTACTTGTGAAGGAATAGGATCTAAATCAAAAACAATGAGTCAGTCAGGATCAACTTCTGAATTAAGGTACTTCGAAGAAACTAATTCAATTGTTAATGTGTCTATTGGCAATAAAGGTAACTGGATACAGATGCCAATGCATTTATTACCTCGTAAAAGAATAAAGAAAGCTAATAATAAATATGAAATTTATGATTTAAAAATTTTAGAAAGTTCAATTAGTGGTAAGTTTAAATTAAATTTTGTTAATAAACCTTCAATGACTATAGATAGGTATTCTGGAGTTTTATCATTTGTCTCTAGAGGTAAAGGAATTTCATTTACTGGTGAGTGCAATACAGTTAATAGAGAAGAAAAAAATTCTAAACGACCATTTGATCACGGCACAATCCTGGCACAATCCTGGCACAATCAATTATAAAATCTAATCAAAAACTGATTCAGGAAAAATAATTAGTGTTGATTTTATTGAGTAATGGTGCCCCCGCACGGAGTCGAACCGCGGACCTATTGATTACAAATCAATTGCTCTACCAGCTGAGCTACAAGGGCTAATTAGTAACTTACAATAAAAGATAGTCATATAATATAAATAGCATATAAATACAATAATTTTAAAATTAATAAAATAACTATTAAATTACATAAATATTAAATTAAATTTCAAATTGTTTAATGTTATCTTAATACATCTTTATGGTTTTTGATAAACTTACAAACATTATATTGTTCCCTGTGTACCACTTAATCCACAGAAATATAATTTTTGGATATATACATAAAAAATTTGTTAAACACTTTTATTACAAAAAATACAAATTTTTTTTAAAAACAAAAAAAATACCATTAAAAAATTATTCAAGCTATTTATTTAAAACTTATGAATATAATGATCGGGTTTTAATTGAGAGAAATATTAATCATAAAAATAAATGTATTATAATAGGTGGAGGAATAGGCTTTATTGCAACACTTGCTTATAAACTTTCAAAAAAAAAAATTTTAGTTTTTGAAATAAATAAAAATTTAATTCCTACATTAAAAAAAAATCTTACTTTTAATAATTGTGATTATAAAATATTTACAAACAATTTAACAATAAATACAGAAAATAAAAAAAAAACGTTTTACCTTTCTGATGACTATCTTGACACAACATGTAAGAAAATAACTAAGAAAAAAATAGATGTGAAAAATTTAGAATACAACAAAATAGATAAAAAAAAATCTTTTAACACACTTATAATTGATGCCGAAGGTGATGAAGAGCATTATATTAAATCTCTCAAAAAATTAAAAAATATTAAATTTATTATTTTTGAACTTCACTATAATTTGTTCAACACAATGCAGATTAAAAATTTAATGCTAACACTTAAAAAATCTAATTTTGTTCTTAAAGATAAATGTTTTAACTCCTTTTATTTCAGAAGAGATTTATAATATGAAAATATTTGGTACAGGTTTTATAGCGCAATATTTAAAAAAAGGTAATTTACTCTTTAATGATAATTACATAATTTATGCCGCAGGAATATCTAACTCAAAAATTTCTGATGAAAAAGATCTTAAGAGGGAATTATGTCAAATTAAAATTTTTATTAAAAAATATAATAACAAAAAAATAATTATTTACTTAAGT
>Ga0209709_10002193_pt1 | contig 17334 bp, 19 predicted proteins | sample ArcticOcean_MG_C_2_FD_187435 | JGI IMG/M metagenome (GOLD analysis project Ga0209709, IMG submission 187435) | Marine microbial communities from western Arctic Ocean - ArcticOcean_MG_CB4_136 (SPAdes) (version 2) | ecosystem: Environmental > Aquatic > Marine > Oceanic | place: Arctic Ocean... | reverse complement strand
AGAGAGATTGGCTATGAAAAAGCGGCTCAAATTGCCAAAAAAGCTTACAAAGAAAAACGAGCAATTATTGATGTGGCTCATGAAGAAACAGGCCTGTCTGTAAAAAAATTAAAGCTTTTGTTGGACCCATCAAAACTAACCAAGGGTGGGGTGTGAGCAATCTAACAAATCAAACTTGCGAAGCTTGTGACATTGGAGCTCCCCTTGTGCCTGAGGGTGATCAAGCAAAATTATTAGAGGGATTGGACGGCTGGGAGATAGACAGTACTTCAATATCAAAATTAGTGCAGAAATATAAATTTCTTTCATACAAAGAAGCATCAACATTTGTAAACCTCATTGTTGATTTAGCTGAATCTGAAGACCATCATCCTAAAATAACTCTGGAGTGGGGTTTGGTTCATTTGGAGTGGTGGTCCCATAAAATCAAGGGACTTCATATGAATGATTTTATCTGCGCTGCTAAATCTAACAAACTATTTCAATCACTTTGAAAAATAAGATTGTCCTCATCCTTTCGGGTGGAATGGATTCATTTACATTGCTACATCATGCTCTAGATCAAGCCTATTATGTCGATTGCATTACCTTTGATTATGGCCAGAGACATATTAAAGAAATAGAATGTGCTCGTTTAATATGCAAAGAAAATAATCTTACAAACCTGTCGATTGAGATAGCTAACGTAGAATCTATTTTTGCTAAGTCTGCTTTAACATCTAACGATATTGAGATACCTTATGGAAGCTATCAGGCAGAAAGCATGCAAACAACCATTGTTCCCAATAGAAACATGTTATTCATATCTCACGCTATTGCATACGCGATATCTCAAAATATAGATAGAGTTTGGTATGGAGCTCATGCTGGAGATCATTTTATCTATCCAGATTGTAGGCCTGAATTTTTATCCGCAATGAATGAGGTTGCGCAAACATGCCATACATTCCCCATTAGCGTAGAAGCACCTTTTTTAAATTTTACAAAAGCAGAAATTATTAAAAAAGGTTTAGAGCTAGGAATTGATTATTCTAAAACATGGACTTGCTATGAGGGTCAAGAGCGAGCATGTGGGCAGTGCGGATCCTGTAATGAGAGATTAGAAGCATTTGCAATCAATAATTCAACTGACCCACTTCTGTATAAAAATTAATGTACACAATTAAAGAGATTTATAAAACAATTCAAGGGGAGGGTGCACAAGCAGGCAGAACTGCAATATTTGTTAGATTTGCTGGCTGTAATCTTTGGTCCGGAAAAGAAAAGCATCGTGAAAGTGCTGTGTGTAAATTTTGCGATACAGATTTCGTAGGAACCAACGGGGTTAATGGCGGAACCTATTCTGCTAAAGATTTACTATTAAAACTTAATGAATTATGGGGAGAATTAGAAAGTAAGCTTATTGTATTTACAGGTGGTGAGCCAATGCTTCAGTTAGACAGGCAGTTGATCCAAGAATGCAAAAATAATGATTTTGAAACAGCAATAGAAACAAATGGAACAATTCCTATAGATTTTGATATTGATTGGGTTTGCATTTCTCCAAAACATGGATCTAAATTGGTTGTAAAACATGGAAATGAATTAAAGGTGGTCTTTCCTCAAGAGGGTCAAGATCTCGATCATTTTTTGGATTTGGAGTTTGATCATATGTATCTTCAGCCCATGGATGGCATTGAAGGCAAAGAAAATACAAGGAAGACCATTCAGTATTGCTTGGAGAACCCTAGGTGGAAACTTAGCATTCAGCAACACAAACTGATTGGCATGGCTTAATGAATAATACTTTAATTGTAATACCTGCCTATAACGAAGAGGCAACAATTGAAAAGGTTGTTCTGGCTTGCAAAAATTATGGAAAAGTATTGGTTGTAAATGATGGATCAAAGGATCAAACATCCTTTGTTGCAGAAAAAGCAGGCGCTTTAGTCATTAATTCACCAACCAACCAGGGCTATGACTTCGCGCTGAACTTGGGGTATCAGTATGCTCTGCATAATCATTTCGATATTATGATCACATTTGATGCAGATGGGCAGTTACCAGTAGATAGATTACCTTTTTTTATTAATGATGCATCTAATGGATCTGATCTTGTGGTCGGGGTGAGATCAAGCTTCCCAAGATTTTGTGAGAAATTTTTAGGGATTTTCTCTAAAAGTTTTTTGAATTTACAAGATCCATATTGCGGCATGAAAGCTTATAGGCTAGATTTTTGTTCGATAAAAAAAATATTTAGTGCTTATGATTCCATTGGAACAGATTTAGCATTAACCATTGCGCTAAACGGAGGATTTATTTCAAATATACCAATTTCTATCAAGATTCGCTCTGATCAGTCAAGATTTGGAAACCGAGTTATATCTGAATTTAGATTATTTCCCTCTATGTTTTTTGGAATTTCAAGAATAGTTTTGTATAAGTTAAAAACTTTTTTTAGGTAAGCAGTTTGATCTCATTAAATAAAATCAATTCAAGAAATATCTGAAGATTTAAGATGAGTATTTTTTTCAATATTATTCTTAGCAACTTTTCCTATAATCTGATCTTGTTTGTATGGCGGGAAACTATCCGGAAGTTCTGGTCTAAGCATTATTAGATCGTCCTTAAGAATAGTATCTCCTTTTTTAATATTATTCTTAGCATGCACAGATCTTCTTTGGACGATTGACGATTTTTCTTCGTTGCCCATTACTTTTTTTTCTTCAGTTCCAAGAGCAAGCTCGAGTTCACGAGTTCTATGAACCATTTCTTTCCATGTTACAGGGTCCATAGAAAACTTATGATCTGGCCCAACTCTAGAAGTATCATCTGTAAAATGTTTCTCAATTGCACTTGCTCCAAGTGCCACTGAGCCAAGAACAGTTGAATGACCTGGGGTATGATCAGAAAGGCCTAGCACTGTATTAGGGTATTTTTTTCTATAGCTCTTCAATACATTTAAAGCAATGTATTTAAAATTCTCCAAAGAGGCGGTGTAATTTGTATTGCATTGCATAAGAACAATATCTTTTGTATGTTTTAGAGCAACCGACATTGCCATCTCGACTTCTTGGTTGCTGGATGCCCCTGTTGCCATAAAAAATGGTAAGCCTTGCTTAGCCATTGCTTCAATATGATCGTGCCAAGTTATGTCTCCTGAGCCCATTTTCCATGCAGCAACATATTGATGTAGTTCGTCTAAAACTTCAATAGAATAAGGGGAGGTAAAATAATCAATTCCTGCATCATCACAAGTGTCTTTTAACTCCTTTGTCCACTCAATTGGCAAAGAAGCATTGTCGTATACTTCATATACTGATTTGTCCCATGAAGCTTGATGTGTTAATTTTTCCTCCATTTTTTCAAATGAAGCACCTGAGACGATAGTTGAGGCTGTAAAATTTTGAAATTTTGCAGCATTAGCTCCAGCTTCCGCCGCAAGATAAATGAGGTCTTTTGCTCTTTCTAGAGAATTGTCCCAATTTGCAGCAATATCAGCAATAAAATAAGTTGGATTATCCCCTCCAATAATATTTTTACCCACTTTTACTAGATTTAAACCATCACTCATTATTGCTCCATCATTTAGCAATAATTATATCCTTATGCTAAAAATTTAAATAGAGTTACCTCAAAAACAAAAAATGTCATCTTAGATACTTATTGATATAAATTGGAAATATCTAAATAATTAAAAAGGGCTTCAGCCCTTTGCCAATCATCTAATGTATCTATATCTACTGCTCTAGAATTTTGAATTGGATAACCAATACCAGATGAATGCATTTCTTTTTTATCAATCCATGCATCTGCCTTGCCCCAATAGAATTGACCAGCATCGAAATATAACTTTTCTAAATCTTGGCTTCTTATTAATTCCTTTCCCGGCTCTAGATATTCCAAATGATTATTTTTTTTTAATCGAAGGGCCCATTGTGGTGGGACAACAAATTCAGAGATAGGGTAGACGAAATCAGCTTGATTTTTTTTAGCTAATTCTAGAGAATTTTTAAGATCTTCATAGAAAATTAGTGGCGCACAAGGATATATGCAGCACACCCATTGATCTTCATAAGTCCCAAGATTAATTTCATTTATTGCATGAGCTATTACTGGAGCTGTAGCCGCATAATCATTTGACAGTTCTTCGGGCCTGAAAAAGGGAACCTCGGCCCCATATTTTTCCGCTATTTCTTTTATTTCAAGATCATCAGTAGAAACTATTATCCTCTCGAATATATTAGTTTTTTGTGCTGCTAATATTGACCAGGCAAGCATAGGTTTGCCACAAAAATCTTTTATATTTTTTCTTGGAATTCTTTTACTCCCTCCTCTTGCGGGAATTACAGCTAAATTCATTTTCTACCTAATATAAATTGAGAATAACATTTTAAATTCAGTCATTTTTATAGAGCTCATATTCCTTTGCAATTGCATCTACTACATCATGAGTTGCAGGGAACTCATACCCAAGAAATTTTTCAGCTTTTGAAACATCAAGTCCAAGACTATCACATCTTGGAATATCTGTATTAGAGTGGACGCTTCCAACAGATGCGTTGCTTAAATCAAATTTCAATTTATTTGCTAGCATTCTTATAAAGCTTTCTTTGCTTGAGCTCTCAGTTGATCCAACGTTGAACAGTCCCATCGCTTTATGATCTAACAGTTCAAAAGCGATTCGAGCACAAGTTCTAGCATCAAGACTTGAAGTAAAGAAGTCGTTAAACATTGTTATAGAATTTTCTTTAATTAAATTTTCTAATACCCATTCAACAAATGTAGGTCTATTTTTCCAATTTCTAAAACCAATAATATTCGTTCTTAAAATTAATGCATTAGGATCGCTTAAAGCAAAACATTCACCTGCATATTTAGTTTTTGCATATTCATTTTTGAGTATCACCTCAGCTTTCTCATCATGAAGTTTGTTTTTATCCCCATTAAAATAATGATCAGTTGATATATGGCAAAACTTTATATTTTTTTTATCAGCGCAATAAAGAGCTATTAATAATGGTATATATGAATTAATGAGATAAGTAGACCGAGGAGACTCTTGGCAAGATTGAAGATTTGTTTGCGCAATAGTGTTAATTATCAAGGTAGGCTTGACTGACTCAATCGCAGAATAAAGATTTTCCTTTACAGAGGCATCAATATTTATATCCGCCCCTTTTCTTGCCAAAGTAATAGGCTTGTAGCCAAAATCAGCAGAGCGATGCACAAAAGCTTTTCCAAGCAATCCGGTTCCGCCAAGGATAAGGGCATTCATATTTTTAATTTATGCATATAGATGAGCTGCAGATAACAAAACGTATATTATATTATATTTTAAAGAAGGAATTTATTGCAGACTTGTTATACATAATTCTATGATATTAATAAAATGGTTGGTATATAATGTGACAAATTATTATTTAGCTAAAACATGATTAGATGTACAAAATGCAATCTTCCTGAGACGCATGAAACAATTACTTTTGACAGTGATGGGGTTTGCAACATATGCCTAAATCAAGATAAAAGAGATGCCATAGATTGGGCCTCTAGAAAAAAAAGTCTTGACGAACTCATTAGTCAATATAAAGGTAAAGGGACTTATGATTGCATGGTTCCATTTAGTGGAGGCAAAGATAGCACGTGGACCCTTTACTATTTAGTTAAAGAATATGGTTTAAATCCATTGGTAGTTCAGTACGATCATGGATTCATGCGACAAAATCTGCAAGACAATGTTAAAAAAGTTTGCAAAGAGCTTGGGGTAGATATTTTGTCATATAGGAGTAATTGGAAGACTGTAAGAAAATTAATGCTCCAATCGTTTATTGAGAAAGGTGATTTTTGCTGGCATTGTCATACAGGCATCTTCGCATATCCAATGTGGATAGCTCTTGAAAAGAAGATACCTTTAATATTTTGGGGAGAACCATCTGCAGAATATTCTGCTTACTATTCATATGATGATGAAATTGAGACTGTTGATGAAACTCGTTTTAATCGATTTCAAAATCTAGGAATAACTGCAGAAGATATGTACATTCGTCTCGATGGAGCTGTCAAAAAGCGAGACCTTCAAGCATTTACTTATCCTCCTTTGAATGATCTTAAAGCGCTTGGTTATAGATCTGTATGCCTCGGATCCTACGTTAAGTGGAATGTTAAAGAGCAGTCACAGATTATTATGGATGAGCTAGGGTGGACTGGTGATGAGGTTGAGAATGTGCCTCCCGAATATGGTTTTGAAAAAATTGAATGTTACATGCAAGGAGTCCGAGATTATATTAAATATATAAAACGAGGTTATACAAGGCCTTCGCATCTTTCAGCTATTGATTTAAGACATGATAAAATTTCTCGTGAAAAAGCATTAAAAAATATTGATGAATATGAGGGAAAAAGACCTCCTAGTCTTGATATTTTTCTTGAATCCTTAGGTTTAAACGAAGATGAATTCTATGAAATTGCATCTAGCCACAAAATCTCTCCTTGGCAATTTGACAGATCTAAAATCACACCTGGGAAAAAAACTCATGATTTCGATAGCTGGGAAAGATATTCAGGTATGCCAAGGGAAGAAACAGAAGTTCAATTAATTAAATGGAAAGAGATTACCTCTTAAGTTAAAATTGAAGGTAGGTATCGTCAACTATAACTGCGGCAATGTAAGGTCGTTATTTAACGCCTTCATGCATCTAGATGCCCAGCCTTTTTTTATAAATACTCCAGATGATTTTAAGCATGCAACTCATATTGCTCTTCCAGGCGTGGGTAGCTTTAGTTATTGTGTAAATAATTTAAGAGAATCTGGCCTTTTGAGCTATTTAGAAAAAAATATTTTCACATATCAAAAACCTGTATTAGGAATTTGTGTTGGTATGCAGATGTTATTTGAATCAAGTGAGGAGGGTGGTTTAAGTCACGGTCTTGGCTGGCTTGCAGGCAAAATTAAAAAATTAGAGAAAAATGAAATGATGAAAATACCTCATGTCGGCTGGAATTCAGTTAATTTCTCTAAGCCATCTGTTCAGTTCAATACTGACAAAGAATATGATTTTTATTTTGATCATTCTTTTGCATTAGAGAAATCAGATATAATTCTTACATCGACAACTCATTCTCAAACATTTGTCTCATCTGTGAGTAATGACAACATCCTCGCATGTCAATTTCATCCAGAAAAAAGTCAAACCAATGGCTTAAATTTTTTAAAGATGTTTCTTAATTAAATAGATAAGACTCATGCTAAAAAAACGATTAATTCCTAAGTTACTGATAGAAACCAAAAAAATAGGAGAAGAACAAATAGCAATTCTTGTTACGACTAAAGGTTACCAAAAAAAAATTGCAGTGGGAGACCCTGTTTCTCAGGCAAAAATTTATGAAGCAAATTTTGCAGATGAATTAATTTTTACCGATATATCAGGTAAAAATTTAGATGAAAATGACATCTTTCTAACTTTGTTAGATAAGTTGAGTCAAGAAATTTTTATGCCAATTTGTGTTGGAGGGGGGGTATCAAAATTAGAGCACTTTGAACAATTGCTTCATGCAGGATGTGATAAAGTTTCAATTAATTCCTCGCTTTTAGATGACCTTGGTTTTGTAAAAAATGCCTCCAAAAATTTTGGTGCTCAGTGCGTGGTCGGCTCTGTTGATTTTTGTACAGTCAACAACAACCCTGTCATTTATAATTGGAAATTAGGAGCTCCTACAGAAATACATTTGAATGATTTTTGTAAAAAGCTGGAAGACTGTGGTGCTGGAGAGTTGCATTTGTGCGATGTTCAAAGAGATGGTTTTGGCAATGGGCTTAATTACAAAGTATGCAGCGAAATTAGTGAAACTCTAGAGATTCCAATTATCATATCAGGAGGAGTTGGCACAGCAGACGATTTTGTGGAAGGCTTTCAGTTAGGTGGTGCAGATGCTGTAGCTGCAGGGACATACTTTTGCTTAAGAGATCAGAGCCCAATTCAGGCAAGATCTCATGTCAAGACAGCAGGAATACCAATAAGGATTTAACAGTATGACAAAAAAAAATACATGGGACAAAGCAAAGAAAATAATTCCAGGAGGAAATAATTTCTTTTCAAAAAGACCTGATAATTTTCTTGGTGATAATGGATGGCCAACATATTATAAAAAATCAAAGGGATGTGAGATTTGGACAACAGATAATAAGCATTTTATTGACATGTCTCTGATGGGAGTAGGTCCATGTGTCCTCGGATATGCTAATGATGAGGTAACTGCTGCAGTTATTCACTCTATTGAGAATGGAATAGTTTCAACGTTAAATGCCCCTGAAGAGATTGAGCTGGCTGAGAGGTTAGTCTCAATAAACCCATGGGCTGATATGGCAAAATTTACAAAATCAGGCGGTGAAGCAAATGCTGTTGCAATAAGGATAGCGCGTGCAGCTGCAAAAAATTCTATAGTGGGAGTTTGCGGTTATCATGGTTGGCATGACTGGTATCTTGCGGCTAACTTATCAGAGACTAATTCTTTAAATAATCATCTAATGACTGGCCTTAAATCAAAGGGAGTTATAGAAGAGCTCGCAAATTACATACATACCTTCGAATATAACGATATAAATGCTGTAGAAGACTTAATTGTTAATAAAGGTGTTGGCATTATCAAGATGGAAGTTAGGCGAAATATTGCGCCAGAAGAGAATTTCTTAATGAGTGTAAGAAACCTTTGCACGAACCATGATGTAATATTAATTTTTGATGAGTGCACTTCAGGCTTCAGAGAAAATTTTGGAGGCCTCCATCAGAGCTATAATGTATTTCCTGACATAGCAATGTTTGGGAAGGCAATTGGAAATGGACATCCAATTTGCGCAGTTATAGGGAAAAGAGAAGTTATGAATAAAGCAAATGATTCTTTTATTTCCAGCACATTTTGGTCTGAAAGATCGGGCTTTGCTGCATCTTTAAAAACGCTGGAGATTATGGAAAGAGATAGAACTTTTGAGATAATTCCTTCTATAGGCAGGGGAATTAAAAAATCTTGGAAAAAACTATCTAAAAAATATAATCTTGATCTTGATATTGGTGGATTAGACTCTATGCCAAATTTTGCTTTTAAAAGCATGCATAACAATCACTATAAAAGTTTTATAACTGAATTTATGCTTAAAGAAGGTTTTTTAGCCACAAATACTGTTTACATTTCTATTGCACATACACCCGATAAAGTTAGCTCTTACATTGAAGCTCTAGAAAAAGCATTTAAAATAATTAGCGATGTATTTCCAGGCAAAACCTTGCATGATCAAATGGAGTTTTCAGACGCATCTGAAGGCTTTAAGCGAATGAACTAAATTTTTTCATGAAAAAAAATATATTATTCTATCCATCCCATTCACCAAATCAGTTTTACGAAATTGCGAGGCAATGCGTTGCTGAGAATCCAGAAATAAATCCAATATTTTTTCTCTTAGATAATTCAGAGGCTACTTCAGAATTTGATTGTATTTCATATGAACAAGTTGTTAATTACTGCAATTTTGATGGTGAGGACGATAATGATTCAATTTATGGCTTTAATTTAAATGAAGCCGCTCTTGCTGATCGGCTTCACAAAAAAAATATAGATGTCAAAACACTTCTTCGGAAGTTTCGACGAGGTTTTCGACAATTGCTCATTGAAAAAGATATTGATAGGATATTTGGCTATGCAATGTCAGATAGTATTGGCTATGCAGCTTTCATGACTTCAAAAAGTATGCAAATTCCTTTTTTTTATTTTTGTAGCACACGAGTCGAGGATTTCTACTATTTAACTTCACAGCTAAATGGAAGCGCAGAAAATGCCGACATGCATGATCTTAAAAGACCTTTTTTAAATTTTGAATATAGCGATGCATTGCAATTTCTTAAAGAAAAAGTAGAGCATCACAAAGTTCCATCATATGCCTCCGATCCGACCATGGTGGCTCATACGTCGCTCTTCAAAAGAGTGCATAGCTTCGCTAACCTAATCTTGGCAAATCTAAAGTCAAAAAATAAATACCTTCAACTATATATCCCGATCAAGGAATCTATTTTCAATGCTTTAAAAAGATCTAAAAGCATCAAAGAGCTAAATAAGCATATTCAGAACTTTGAGCAAATTAGTAAAAATAAATTTTTATTTTATCCATTACATCTTCATCCAGAGAATTCAACCCTTATGTGGGGCAGGTGGTGCTACAACCAGATTGAGCTTTTGAAACTTATATCTAGAGTACTACCCAGTGATGTATATTTGTATGTAAAAGAGCACAAGGTTGCTGAGGGGCGTCATGAACTTGGTTTTTATGATCAAATTGCATCATTGCCAAACGTTGTATTTGTTCCTTCAAATACGAATCCTCATGAGCTAATAAAAAAGTCTCTTGCTGTTGTTACTATCGCTGGTACTGCTGGCTTCGAAGCAATTTGCCATGCAAAAAATGTCCTTGTATTTGGAGATGCAGATTATGTTAATTTTTCTAATGCAATATCATGTACAAATCTTAAAAATTTTAGGGAAAATGTGCATCTAGCTATTTCTAGCAAAACAAAAGCGTTAGATGAAAATGAGGCTTTTGTTAATTTTGTTCTCAATAAGCTTAGATTATCTCTCGAATTACCCAACTACTCACCATATAGTTTGGATAATTCAATTATTGAGCCCATCAAAAATTTATTTTTAAATCATATTAATTAGAATTTCTAGATGCAAATTTCTTTAAATCACTTGTAATTAATGGCTAAGAAAATAATTCTTGGAACCGCTCAATCTATTTCCGGATACGGAGTGACTAATAGCAAAGAGAGCATAGATATGCACAAATTGCTAAATAGCTTTTATATTTTGGGAGGCAGGGACATAGATACAGCACCAGATTATGCAAATGCTGAAAAAATTATTGGCGTTGACTCAAATTTATTTAACGTGACTACCAAGATACCCTTAATTCATGATTTATCTAGAAAAGATTATATTCAGCAAGTATCTGATTCCATTGAAAAAAGTATGAATAATTTAAAATTATCCTCAATAGATAATTTGCTTATTCATGATGTGGGAAGCTTCATAGAAAATTTTAATGATGATGTTAGAAAATTCATTGAATCTTTAAAAGATAATGGTGTGATAAAAAATTTTGGAGCTTCAGTGTATTCTCCTAAGGAGCTCGAGCAATTAATGAACCTTATTTCTATTGACTTGGTTCAGTTCCCCCTTAGTCCTTTCAATCAAGCATTTATCTCTTCAAATTTTTTAAAAAAATTAAATTTGCAAGGGATATCCACTTATGCCAGATCAATTTATATGCAAGGATTATTGGTAACTGAGAAATATAAATCAATTCCTTATTTTAACAAGTGGTCTAGGAATTTTGAGAGTTGGTTCGAGTTTTGCAAACTGCAAGAAATATCATCACCACAAGCTTGTTTAGCCTTTATAGATTCCATTGATTTTTTAGATGGGTATGTAGTTGGCGTTACATCAGAAGAAGAATTAAGTGAACTCTACTTTGATAGGAGTGTTTTGAAGGGGGGGCAATTCAACCAATTTGCTGTTAACGATGGTGGGCTGATCGATCCCAGAAAATGGATTTAGCGTTATATTTTTTTTGCAATAAGACCATATAAGACCAAAAAACATTTATATAAATACATCTTCCAAAAAAAAGTTGGGATATAATCGTATAACGAATATTAGGCAAGGCGTGAGTAATTTCATTAATTGGTATGAGGATTATTATGGGCATTAAAAATTTTTTTGAAGGAAAGGTTATATTTCTATCGGGCGGAACAGGATCTTTTGGCAAAGCTTTTATTCAGCACTTTATTGATAATGATATCCGACCTAAAAAATTAATAATTTTTTCAAGAGACGAGCTAAAACAGCATGAGATGCAATTACATCAATTTAGTAATGTTGAATACCCATTCCTAAGATATTTTATTGGAGATGTGCGAGACAAAGAAAGGCTTGAAACAGCTCTGCAAGGGGTCGATATGGTTGTGCATGCAGCTGCTCTAAAGCATGTAGGGGTTGCCGAATATAATCCCACTGAATTTATTAAAACTAATATTATTGGAACTCAAAATCTTTTAGATGTAGCTCTTAAATATAATATTGATTCTTTTGTTAGCTTATCTACTGATAAAGCCTCATCTCCGGTCAACTTATACGGTGCAACAAAGTTATGTGCAGATAAATTAGTGATTTCCTCTAATAATGTTAAGGGAGACAGTCCCTCTAAATTTTCAGTTGTAAGATATGGAAATGTATTTGGGAGTCGCGGATCAATAGTTCCATTATTTTCAAGATTGATCGACGAAGGCAAACCTTTGCAAATTACAAATTCAGATATGACTCGATTCAATATTTCTTTAGATGAGGCAGTTAGGATGGTGGTTTGGTCATTAATGGAGGCCAAGGGAGGTGAAATTATTGTGCCAGAAATTCCTTCATATAGAGTCATTGATATGATTGAGGCCTTTGAAAGCGAATTGCCAACCGAGGAAATTGGAACAAGACCTGGGGAAAAAATTCACGAGGAGATGATAAGCGCAGCAGATAGCTATACTACAGTGCAATTTAAAAATTACTTTCTTATTTTGCCTCAAGGTAATTCTGTATTAAGAGAGTTATATCTCTCAATTGGTGCTACGCAATTTCCAGAAGGACAAGTATATGATTCTGGTTCAAATAATAAGTTTTTATCTGTTAGTGATTTGAAAGATGCAATTGCCAAGCAAAAGGAAAGTTAATGGCTGGTAGTTCAGACAAAAATTTTTTTTTGATTGAAGCCTCCTCTGATTTAACTCTTAAAATTCTTCAACCAGGCGATGTAACCAAGCATTATATTGCTTGGATGAATGATAAAGAAATAGTTCAATTCACGGAGCAAAGTGAGATAAAGCACACCAAAGAAACTGTCACAAATTTTGTTCAGACTATGTTACTTAGTGAAGAAAACTTCTTATTTGGAATTTTTTATAAGAACCTTCATATAGGGAATATTAAATTAGGCCCGGTTAATTTTCTCCATCAAAAAGGAGATATGTCATATATCATTGGCAATAAAAGTTTCTGGGGAAAGGGAATTGCAACGATAATCATTAGAGAAGTCGTTAATTTTGCGTTCCAAGAACTCCAACTTCAAAAGTTATATGCCAGCGTGTATGAAAATAATATTGGCTCCTCAAAAGTTTTGCTCAAAAATGGTTTTATAAAAGAAGGACACTACATAAAAGATATTTTATTTCACGGAAAAAGAATTGATCAATTAAGATATGGTCTTGTTAAAGCTGAATGAAAATGAAATTCTACTCAGTGCGGAATGCGGTCAAGAAAAGAAACAAGGCAGACTTTTTGCAAATAATCCAGTCCCAAATACATTAATTAGAAAACTATTATCCCATGCTTCAGCTTGATGATCTTTTAATTCAAGAATGTAAAATTCATGCCTTTGAGATCGCCATTGAAACAAATGGAACTATTGCGATAGATCTAGACCTTGATTGGATTTGTGTTTCTCCAACACAGGGCTCAGAGTTGATAGTTCAGCAAGGCAATGAATTGAAGGTGGTCTATCCGCAAGAGGGTCAAGATCTCGTTCATTTTTTGGATTTGGAGTTTGATCATATGTATCTTCAGCCCATGGATGGCATTGAAGGCAAAGAAAATACAAGGAAGACCATTCAGTATTGCTTGGAGAACCCTAGGTGGAAACTTAGCATTCAGCAACACAAACTGATTGGCATGGCTTAAAATCTTTTTTTCAATTTTAGCTTAGGGTATAATCTGTCATGGAAAAGATCAAACAAAAAGCATTCACCTTTGATGACGTGTTACTTATTCCGCGTTTCACTAATTTCTTGCCGTCAGAGGCAAATCTTGAAACTAAAATTTCACGCAATATCACCCTAAAAATTCCTTTGGTATCCGCTGCTATGGATACAGTTACTGAATCTAGAATGGCGATAGCGCTTGCTGAGAATGGCGGCATTGGGATCATTCATAAAAACAACTCCATTGAAGAGCAAGCGCAGCAAGTCAAGGCGGTTAAAAAATATGAAAGTGGCGTTGTTCGCGATCCTACCATTATTAAGTCAACCAAGACCATTGAAGAGCTCATGCAATTAACTAACGAGCTAAGCATTTCTGGAATGCCAGTGGTTGATGATGGCGTTTTGATGGGCATTGTTACAAGCAGGGATTTTAGATATGCAGATAATCTTGCAGATCCTGTATCCACCATCATGACACCGCGAGAAAAACTCATCACAGTTGACGAGGGCACAGATCAGGCTGAAGTAAAAAAACTTATGTATAACAATAGGATTGAAAAAATACTTGTTATTGATGCAGCTGGGCTGCTTGCCGGACTAGTAACCATGAAAGATATTGAAAAATCTGCAGAGCACCCATTTGCAACTAAAGATTTAAGAGGACAGCTCCGAGTTGGCGCAGCTTTAGGAACGGGAACTGATACTCTGGATCGAGCAAAGGCACTAGCAGCAGCAGGCGTAGATTTATTTGTTGTAGACAGTGCACACGGCCATTCACAAAACGTTATTGATACCATCAAACTTGTAAAAAGAGAATTCCCATCAATCGACGTGATGGCTGGAAATGTTGCAACCCCGGAGGGCGCAATAACCTTGCGTGATGCTGGTGCTGATGCAATTAAAATTGGCATGGGTCCTGGATCAATTTGCACAACTCGTATTATTTCTGGGATGGGTGTTCCGCAAATTACAGCTATCTTATCTATTAAAGAAAAATTTAAATCTAACGAAGTGCCATTAATTGCAGATGGAGGCATTAGGTTCTCTGGAGATGTGTCTAAAGCTCTTGCAGCAGGCGCTGACGCTGTGATGCTTGGAGGTATATTTGCTGGAACCGAAGAGGCTCCTGGTGAAGTAGAGCTTTATCAAGGAAGGAGTTTTAAGACATACCGAGGCATGGGTTCTTTGGGAGCAATGTCTGAACGCCAGGATACGAATCGTTACTCTCAAGATGGCGTGGAAAAAGAAAAAATGGTTCCGGAAGGCGTTGAGGGGAGGGTTCCTTACAAGGGATGGGTCGTTAACGTTATTAATCAGCTTACGGGCGGCATTAGACAGTCCATGGGATATGTTGGTTGCAAGACCATCCCAGAAATGCAGACGGATACTCAATTTATTGAAATTACAAATGCTGGCATGAGCGAAAGCCATGTTCATGATGTGATGATTACAAAAGAAGCCCCTAACTACCAAAGAAGTTAATTATTTATTATGACTAATTCTAGCCAAATAGCTTTGGATAAAAATAATCTTGACACAATTTTAGTATTAGATTTTGGCTCTCAATATACTCAGCTCATAGCGCGCAGAATTAGAGAGCTTGATGTGTTCTCTGTAATTTTACCTTGGGATATTTCTAAAGAGAGGATAGTCCAGCTTAAGCCTAGAGGGATTATTCTTTCTGGTGGTCCAGAATCTGTTACAAATAGTAATACACCCAGAATCCCTGAGATTATTTTTGAGCTAGACATCCCAATTTTGGGTATCTGCTATGGCATGCAAACTTTAGCTGAGCAATTAGGAGGACAAGTCACTGCATCTAAAACCAAAGAATTTGGACATGCAGCTATCACTATTGAGAAGTCCTCTATTCTGTTTGATGGCTTTGATTCGGGATCAACAGTAGACGTTTGGATGAGTCATGGAGATCACGTCACAACATTACCAGATAAATTTAATTTAATCGCCTCAACTCCGTCAGCTCCAATTGCTGCTATGGAGCACTCTCAAAAACCAATATATGGACTGCAATTTCATCCAGAGGTCACCCATACAAAAGAGGGCAATATTGTCTTAGAAAACTTCGTATTTAAAATCTGCAACTGTAAGGCCCAATGGAAGATGGAAAATCTAATAGAGCAGCGCATTCTTGATATTAAAGAAAGGGTAGGGGAGAAAAAAGTATTACTTGGTTTATCTGGAGGTGTTGATTCCTCGGTCACAGCTATGTTGTTGGATAGGGCTATTGGCAAAAATCTAATATGCATGTTTGTTGATAATGGATTGCTCCGAAAAAATGAAGCTGAAGAGGTCGAAGAGTTATTTAGAGAGAAGATGGATCTAAATTTATTAGTTGTTGATGCCAAGAGGGTCTTTCACAGACACTTAAAGGGTGTATCAGATCCAGAGCAAAAGAGAAAAATTATTGGTAGAACTTTTATTGATATATTTGATAATGAGTCTGCGAAACTAAAGGATGATATTAATTTTCTTGCACAAGGAACAATTTATCCAGATGTTATTGAGTCATCTGAATCAGAATCAAAGGAAGCAAGAGTCATCAAATCTCATCATAACGTTGGCGGTCTCCCTGATGATATGAAGATGGAGCTTGTTGAGCCCTTAAGAGACCTGTTTAAAGATGAGGTAAGGAAAATGGGATCTGAATTAGGCTTACCACTTGAGATGTTAAATCGTCATCCTTTTCCAGGACCGGGCTTGGGGGTGAGGATTTTAGGAGAAATTACCCCAGAAAAAGTAACTACACTGCAAAATGCAGATGCAATATTTATTGAAGAACTCATTAAGGCTGATTTATACCATCAAGTAAGTCAAGCTTTTTGCGCCTATCTACCAGTCAAATCTGTTGGAGTTGTTGGAGATGAAAGGAGATATGCGGACGTAATTGCAATTAGAGCAGTTGAAACTGTCGATTTTATGACTGCTACTTGGGCCAAACTTCCATATGACTTCCTTGGACATGTTTCAAATAGAATTGTTAATGAAATCGAAGAGATTAGTCGTGTTGTTTACGATATCTCCAGTAAACCACCCGCTACTATTGAGTGGGAATAGTCTGTCGCCCTACAACCCCCATTCCTGCGTTATTTAGTAGTTACACGTTAGTTACACACCCCTTGTAACTAAAGCATTCCTTAGTCCGAGTTACACGAAAAGTTACACGAAATATCTTCTATTACTGCACAATAGTTGCTAGTCACTCAATCTAAACGATTTCTAAAGACTCTGGTTTACGTAGAAAAAACATAGCCAAAATAATCATAGTTATCGGGAAGATGAAGATTAACGTTGCCGCAAAAACTACTGTTATTCCTAGTACGCCCTGTATCACTGACATAATGGCAAAAATCTTTAGTAGGGTAGGAAGTTCAGTTGATTTCGTTAGAAGTAAAATACCTATTAACAAATCTATGATACCCAATATGACAATTGCACCGATGCCCATTGATAATCCAATGTTTAAAAAGGTGCCCTCGTTCTGCGTTACGATATTTTCCGGTAGCACAGCGCTGGCTATATCAAGGAACAGGGTGCTCATCCAAAGGAT
>Ga0209709_10002192_pt1 | contig 17340 bp, 16 predicted proteins | sample ArcticOcean_MG_C_2_FD_187435 | JGI IMG/M metagenome (GOLD analysis project Ga0209709, IMG submission 187435) | Marine microbial communities from western Arctic Ocean - ArcticOcean_MG_CB4_136 (SPAdes) (version 2) | ecosystem: Environmental > Aquatic > Marine > Oceanic | place: Arctic Ocean... | reverse complement strand
GTTTCTAAGACAGGGATCGTTGATCCCGGATCGATGTCTTACTGTATCCTCTGGCGTGCGCTGTTTGAATCAGTGTGTACCAATACACAGTCGCAAAGACGTGACACGAATATTCACTGCAACGGCAATGGCACTGCTCGCTGATGACCATCCCCTCATTCGCGAGTGCAACAACCGGTACGGTATCGACCTCCAGCAGGCAGGGAACGGTACGTTCTCCATTCGTTCGGCAAACATGACCACGATGCCGGAGTTTTACGACGCAAAGTCGAAACGGGGGACACAGCGCCCTCCCAACTACTTTATGGACAAGGACCTCACGCGACTCTGCATTGCCCTCTCGCCTCAAAACGTCTGTGAGTTGTTCCAACTCTCCACCAAGCAGGACGCCCTCAAAATCATTCAGCAGGCATTCAATTCCTTTCCGGAGTCCATGTTGATCCCAATTCGCGTTCAATCGCAGCACGTTGTTTGGGGAGAACCCGTGGGTCTGACGCGTGACAAGATGGAATTTGAAATCCGTGACGCACCGGATGGGTATGTTCCAGTGTCGGCACCTGCTTCTGTAGTACCTGCACCTGTACCGGCACCCGCGGCGAACGAGTCCTCGGTGAAACGCGTACGCTACGACGCGTCCGCGCCACCCTACGTTCCCACCCAGCGGTACTCCAAGGTAATGTACAATGGAATGCCGTACGACGACGACGACGAGGCGCGTCACGCGTATTTAATGGACTGCTTGGATGTCAAATACCGAACCCAACCCACCAACATCCAACACCCACTCCTGATGAACGAGACCAACAGCACCGGCATCTACCGCACCGATTTTTTTGTGCCGTCCATCAATGCGTACCTCGAAACCACCGGTTCGGAACCCTCGGCGCGCAAGCACTTTACCTGCGAACTCCTCGCGCGTCACGCCTTTTACGAAGGGCGCACTGTGTACCTCGTCTACGGCGGTCTTCATCCTCCGCGTCGCGACACGTACTCCGCCGACGGCACGCAGACCATGAAGATAATCCGATACATCGTCGAACCGCACACGTTTGCCAATGGACGCGAAGAACTGGTCGTCGTCGCCGAAGATGGTTACGCATGGATGTTCAAGAACGGGGAATACGTCATCGACAAGCTCGGGTCCATCATGAACCGCGCATGGGACCACCCTCCACTGCGTTCCGCAATTTCCATGGCACGCAACAGGGTTTTTTGATGGAATAAAAGGGGTTGGGTCGTTTCGTAATGCTGTTTCGGTGTGTCCTGAGTAATTTGTGAACGTGGCGGCGCGTGTTAGAATCGGTGGCGAACACATTAGGCACACAGGTGAGGAAATGGTAGAGAATCTAAGGGGTCTCGACGTTACGACGCATGTGACATAACGCGGTAATTGTGCGCGAGTCGATGTTAGAATGACGGAATCCCTCTTTCTAACAGAATGAGCGGTCCCTCTCAAATGCGCCTCTACCATGCGCTAACAAATCGCCCTCCCTGGGGTCCGTCGGACCACTTGGAACGCATCGACGCCGTATTGCTCGAGAGTGGGTCCATTCCCCTCTCAGACTTGGACGTGGGTGCATTCGCCCTTGAGGAGGACGGCGACCATTACACGCGCGAGGAGTACCCCCGATTCGTAGCGCAACTCGCACATTCCCTTAGGAATATGAAGTACCCGCTCATCGTATCGGACAGTACCATCGATTGGCACAACTACGACTCGAACTGGAACCGGACCGGGTGGGCCTCGGACCTGCTGCGTCGCGCGCTCTCGGACCGATGCGTGGTGGATGTGGTGTGCGGTTCGGGTTTTGTGGCGCGCGCGGCGCAGAATGAACATTTATATACTCGCATTTCACGACATTTACGAAGGAATCGGAAGATCACGGATGTTGTTATCCTAGGAGGGTGGAATGACGAGGGACGCACAGGGGAGGCGTGTCGTGTCATTCCGCGCCTTGTATCCCTAGTACGACGACGTTAAGAGGGTGGTGTCGCATGATTCGGGAGCAGAAGCTCCTCTCCCGCTGCAACGTCCCGTGTCAACTGCACAAAGTTGAACATGCCCCCAAAGAGGTCGTGCACCATCACGTTGTCTTCGTTGTCTTCGTCGCCGTGGTGAATGAGGTGGCCGCAACGCTCGGGGCAAAAATAGAGCAGGGACGACGCGATGAATATGTCGTCGTAACGCGTGTTGCGTAGAATGATCGTTTTTGGGTTCACCTTCGTCGTGTTGTCGGGAGTGATGAAGAGGCCACCGTGCTGTTTCAAATACATAGCGTCGACGGGAAGAACAGTGACGACGTTTCCCGTTGTGAGATCCTCCGTTGCAAAGACGCCAAAGCGTCCCTCACATCGCCCCACGCGTACCTTACACACACCGCCTTCCATGGTGTACTGTGTTTTCATGGCGATAATGTAGGGTAGGAGGTGTGGAGGATTCGGATACGGAATCGTCTTGTATGGAACCAGACCGGAAAGGCGCCGTGCCTCGCGTAGAATCGTCACCGCAAGGTTGTGCACCGACGCCATAAAGCCGTCCCATGTCTCTCCTCCGGGTTGAATGTCTGTGCGGACGGTCATCGAAAGAAGAGCAGAAACGTCCCATGCATTGCACTCGGGAAACGCAAACACGTCTTCGTCGTCGCTCTGCATGGGGACCGTCGGGTGAGAAACATGGTCACGACGAACACTGATCGTGTCACTCCGACGTGAGCGCAATCCAGTCAAAGTTGTCACGTGCACGCACAGCAAGATCGCGTACGATGCGTACTTGTTCCTCTCCTACGTAGGCGCGTTTTTCCTTGCTGTTCCACGCCATATCACGAAAGAAACTGTTCACACCGGATGGCATGACGTGGAAATTTTCGACGACGTCCGGTCCACCCATGGATTGCGCCCACACGTGGTCCACATCAAAGGCGTCCGGATCGACGTCGCACCCCTTCAGCAACTCTCGTCCGTCCGCAGTCTCGGTGAGCCACTTTTTCACCGCCTTGTGAATGAGTCCCCTTCGCATCTTCCTTTTGCCCAAATGAGTGCAAAGTTCGAAACACTTCCCGAGTGTGCGATTGGACTGCTCGAGTTTGCTCGGTTTTCGGTACTGTCGAGTCGCCGAGCGAACTGTTTCCTCAGCGACCGTCGAGGTATCCTCTGCATCTCCCATTTGAAATTCAAGATACTTCTCTTCCATCTCGTCTGTGAAGAGAGGAACAGCCCCCGTCTCGTCCGCAGAGGGGGGTGGTGCGGTACAGTGCGGTGTACGAGTACTCTTCGTCGGCTTTTTCTTCTCCTTGCCCAAATAGAATACCGAACGCCACCCCTCCCCAACGGAGTGTTTGCGGTTGAGTTCCTCTGCAACCCAGCACACCAGAAACCGTGCACTGCTGCGGAGCCAACGTCCATTTCCGTTGTCTGGATCGTACTTGTGATCTAGTGCATCCATCTGTTGGAAGTAGTCGTACGTGTTCATGCCTCCCCTGTACTGAGGAATTGTAACGTCCATCCCTTGCATTTGACATGACGCGTCTTCCAGCATGCACGGGAGGAAGTTGCGCAACTTGACGAATGTCTTACGTGAGATGGGGATGACATGCGTCAACTCATTACACATTTGGAGGACATCCGAGACGCTCGGTGTCGTGCTCACGCGTTCAAACGGGAGCGATATGCGTTCCCTGTGCAGATAGAGTGTCATCGCAGTAGTAATCTTTTCGATGGTACATCACACTGAGACGTTTTCCCGTCACGGCGCGTCTTCGATACCTGGTACCAACCAAAAGGAGAAAGATGACCGCACGCGTCGTGTCGTGGAGCGAGCGCCTGGAACTGACTGTGGAGACTCCGGGAGGTGAGACCGTCACGCTGGACGTGCCGTCGTTGTTGCACGACGCCGGGTTGCTGTCGAAGATCACACGCGCAGAGGGTCCCGTCCCCCTACGTGTCAACCACGTGACTGGAAAGTACGTGGGAGTCCACATTAGGCTACTGTCCAGTGGCTACTCTGCACTGTCGGGACGCTCTCTTGTGGCGTCCTCGTCGGCGCGTGAGGTGGCGTATGGGCGAGCGCTCGGTCGAAAGCGTCGTCTGCAAGAGGAGGAACGTCGTCCTCACCCTCCCACACCGCCTCGGCAGCAGGAGGCGACCTACGTACCGACCTCTCCCGCGTACGAACCGACGTCGACGACGGCACAGGAAGGAGACGACGACGAGTGCGAGTTCGTCAAGGAACGCACCCGTGAGGAGCGCGATGAGGAGGGACGTGCGAACGCCATTTCGCTGGAGGAGGAGTGAGTGTACCATAACTAACGCCGCGATCGCGAGCGTCTGGGCGATCGCGTTCGCTTTGACTGTTGCGGTGAACGCGAGTGCTGTCTCCTTTTGCTGCGTGAGGACGAATGGCGACGGGAGGGTGGTGGTGTAGGTGCGGATGTCGGTGTGTCATCACCTGTAGGCGGCGAACGGTCGTTTTGAAACACAATGTTCATGATTTCCTGCACCACAAAGTCGGTCATTTCTCACAGGAGAGGTAGTAAAATTTCAACGACGTCGACGTCGTGGATGGGAACGGTGTCGGGACCGACGCCGGGACCGACGCCGGGAGCGACGAACCCGTTTAGTGGATAGAATGGTTTGTGCGATCCGGCGTTCATGTGAAGACACGTCCTGGTTTCCGCGTGCTACGGAGGATAAAAACTTGTTTTGAATCGATCGTATACTCGTACCTTCCTTGTTCCGTATTGAATCTACGGCATGGGCGACCTTGTTCGCGTCCCTACGCACCGACCTGTGCATAGCGCGTGCGAGCTCCCCATACTCCAGTGTCCCAGACCCGTCCGTGTCCCATTGGCGGAACACTTCGTCCGATACTCGCTCCTCAATTCCAAACTCGCGTTGAAGTGCGTTGCGGAACTCGGAGCGAGAAATGTGACCGTCATTGTTCGCATCGAAACGTGAAAACACTGCCCGTGGGGATCGTTTACTGAGCAGTTCCGCGATCCAACGTTTACTGTCCTGACGCTTGCGCACTCTCAGCGCCATGTGATCCGTCATCATGGACACCTTATCCCCGGGACTCATCCGATTCCATATCTTGTCGAGACTCATCCTTCCTTCCCACACACGCCACCCTTTTTTTTCACATACCACGGGCGATCAGGAGTGCGATCCTCACATGATCCGTGGTAGTTGCTGTGGTTGGAGCCGACCTTCGGACGCGACTCCATGCACCTCTCAGTTGACGCTCCGTAAATGGACGGAGAGACTCTGGGATCGCATCCATGTGCCAGTAGTTTTCGACGAGGAAGGCCACAAGGTCGGATACGGGCACGTCGGGTTTCCGAATCATTGTTTGCGGTCACGTTCTTTGTGTTTGGTACCGAGCACGTACCAAACGACAATACATGTACAGCCGTTACCCTCCGTGTTGAGTCTACATGTACTACATGTGGGTTGCCGTGCAACGTCACATCCATTACATGTACCATTACGGACACTAGTCACTCGACGCGAGTGCCTGCTCCGCATCGCGACGCCAGTAGAGATACGCACCCGCACCGGTTCGCGCCACGACGCAAACGGTCGAAAGTGCCGCCAGAAGACGCCGCTCCTTGACCCTCCAACCGTCGGAGGTCGTGCGCAGATCGTTGCGTGTCACCATGGCACGGTAGGAATGCGCATCGTCGGCACAGTCGAAGCACACGTGCGACAGGCGCCGACAGACCGTACCACATTCGCAGCAACGCGTCTTCGAGTGGTTCATGTACGAGGAAAGGAGGAGCGCGAAAGGACGCGGAAGAGGAGAGGGAGGGCGGACGAGACCAAGACGCGCGCGCACGACGTGACGCAGCTCGAGCGGCACGTTCACCTCGCGATCGCACAACGCCTCGTGCAGACGCACAAGGTCTCCCAAGGTCAACCAATCGACGAGCAGCGGAACGAGTGTCACCTCCATGGTTTCTCGTTGGTACCGTCCTCTGTACCAACCCCAAAGAACGATGATTGACGACGTCCTCCAATGCGTGATGCTGTCCCTCTCCCTCCCTCGCCTTGTGCAACTGAAGTTGGTCGACCGCCAGTGGCGCCGCGTAGCGCGCCGCGTACTCACGTCGGACGAGTGGCTGTACATGGGGCTCCCTCAGAGAGAGTACAACGACCGCAATGCGGAATGTGAAGTGTTCGAACAATCCTGGTGGATACGCACCGCGTATTGCAACCTGCGTTCGATGCGATACGCTGTCCGGTGTCAGTGGAACGTGTTGCAACTTCCATGTCGCATTGGGTTGACATTGCGCGACGGAGATGACGAAATCGGTATACTGGAGGACCTCACTGTCGACAGTAATATGTGCATTCGCAGCATCAACGTCACCATAGGCGATTCCATGCGCCTTTTTTCACCAGAGCATTTCCTTGACGAGTACCTGAATGGAGCGACGTCTATCGATGTATCGCCGTTCGACACGGACGAGAAAATGAGCCACGAGATTTTACAGAGCATTCTCCCCCTCGTACCCGACAGCAAACGGCACTGGGTGCATCCCGAAAGCATTACGTTGATAATGCACCTAACGGACAAGTCGCGACCCGTGCGCCGGTCGACGGGAGAGGATGTGCGGGTGTGAAGACGTACAAATGGGAGGGGTTTGTTGCATTGTGTGCGAATGTGAAGACGAAAAAAATGGCGTGTATCGGTTGTTGCACTGGTTCCGTTCTTACAGTTTTCCGCCACCCATGGACTGTAGCGCGGGGAGAATCTTGTCCAAACTTTTGGCAAAGTCGTTGACGTCTCCTTCTCCCACTCCCCGCAGCACCTGCTCTCCGATCTTCTCCACATCCAGGGACGCAAAGTCCATCTTCCCGCTGTTGATGTCGCGCACCAGCGACGACGCCACACGCTCGATCCCGGACATCATGTTGGTAGGGATCGCATTCTTCATGGCACACAGACTTCCGATGCGCTGCGCAATCGCGAGCGACTCGTCCGAGTACTCGCCATCACCCAGTTCCGGAAAGTTGCGACACATCTCCTCCGCGGTTGTCTCTCCCGATACGAGACGCGCGACGCGCTCGATGAGCGCGTCGGTGAGCGGTATCGGCGTCACGTCGCGTGTGTGACACAACTCCTTCCACAAATCATCCACCCCGTCCGCGACGCTCATGCTTCCCCGCGTCGTGTTCGTGTTTTGAAGCTGGTCGCGTTGCCGTTTGCGGCGCTCGATGTCCTCGGCGATCTGCTGTGTCGTCGGGACGACAGGTGGAACAGTTTGCGTCGCACGAAGGACGAGTTGAATCGCCTCGTGCACAAACTGCCAGAACATTCCAAGGTCGTCCTTTGACAACGTCTTCACCTTTTCGGCCATTTGAAGATCGCGCAGCCGCACGAAGACATTTGAGACCGTGTCGGCGTCATTGTACATCAGCACCTGATACACGTTCAACGGATTTCCTGTGATGGAAAGAATGGCACGGTCGTACTTGACCATTTTATGCGGAACGGGCGTGCTCAGGTATGACGCAAGACGGTGTAGAAACTCCATGCATTCCTCCTCGTCTGCATCCAAACCCGCAGTGAGTGTGGTGCACCACTGTTTCAGCTCGTTGCACGCGGGAAACGTCCCGCACAACGATTCGACAAGGTCACCACACACTGCCTTTAGCTCGGCAATCGTTCGATACCTGAGTGATGTCATAGCCTCTACTCATGATTAGAGGGAAAACGTGCGGGCACGACTGAACGCAACGACGATCACATCCAGTCGTCAACGGTGTCCTCCTCCAGGAGTCGGCGGACCAGACTAGGAACGTTCGACACACCTACATGGGATGAAGTTGCACATCGTGTACCGAATCCCTCGTGTCCAGGGAGTGTTCACAGGGACGAGCGTGTACGATGAGGGCACGCGAGATGTCTCCGTCCTTGAAAGACGTAATCATTCGTGAGTAGGACCAGACGGAGGAGAGGTGTGACCGCAAACCTCATGGAAGGCTGTTGAGGAGAGCGTGTATGAAATTACCTGTGGCATTTCTGAACGTGGAATCAGTGTACGCACTGACATTGCATACATCCGCCGACGCGCACACCGACGCATAATGTTGCGGTATTCCTCCACGGCGACTCCACCTGTGCGTCCACGGCGTCTTCGTTTCGGTCTTCTCTCCTCCGAGGAGATTGCACGGATGGCGGTGTGTCAGGTGTGCGAAACCACCCTGTACTACAGGGGCCTTCCTGCATCGGGAGGTCTTCTGGATCCACTCATGGGTACCGTCGATCGACGCCATCTCTGCGCAACGTGCCAAAACGATCCACGAGGATGTCAAGGACACACTGGTTACATGTCCCTCTCGTTCCCCATGTACCACATCGGTTTCATAGATACTGTCGTGAAGATCCTTCGCATGACGTGCTTCTGTTGCTCGCGCATTTGTGTCACGGACGAGGAAATCGCGTCTCTGGACGCGACAAACGGACGTGCGCGCCTGACGTCTGTTCACAATGCCTTTCGTACTCGCAAGACATGCCCGCATTGCGACATGGTGCGTCCTGCGATGGCACGCGTTCCGCTCGGAATCAAGGTCACATGGCCCGCGGACATGCACTGGGTAAACGACGAGGAGCGGGACTACTGTACGTCCCCCTTCACGGCACGAGACGCACTGTCCATTCTGCGCAACATCCCAGACGATGATCTCGTCGTATTGGGGTTTTCTCCAAAGGAATCGCATCCAATGAACATGATCGTACAAAACATGGTGGTGCCACCCCCGTGCACTCGTCCTGCCGTGTACTCGTCAGAGGGAAGTCGGTCTCGTGGCCAAAACGATCTCACCATGCGTCTGCTTGAGGTGCTTAAGAGGTCGCACGATGTTTCCAACTTTATGGGACGCGATACGTGGAAGACGATTCCGATCGTGACAACGGAATTGATGGAACGTCTACTTCGCCTTCAGTATGAAGTGTTCATGTTAGTGAACAACAATGCGCGGATCGCAAAGCCTCCGGGAATGGGTCGCAACAGCAGCAACGCCAATGGGAAGAGTATCCACGAGCGTCTCAAGGGCAAGGAGGGGCGTGTCCGTGGCAATCTCATGGGGAAGCGCGTGGACTTCTCGGCGCGATGTGTCATCACACCCGATGCGTGGTTCGAGTGCGACCGAGTGGGAGTTCCATATAAGATTGCGATGACGCTAACCTTTCCTGAGACGGTGAACTCCGAAAACATGCGTCATCTGTCGGAGCGCGTTCGCATCGGCACGACCAACGTGCAGGGCGCGCAAAACGTCATCCACGCCGATGGATGCGTCACTGACCTGGGTACCTGTAAGGACCGGGCTTCCATCGTTCTACGCCCAGGGGACGTTGTGGAACGCTTCCTTGCAGACGACGACATAGTCGTCTTCAATCGCCAACCGAGTTTGCACATGCATGGTATGCAGGCGCATCGTGTCCGTCTCATGCCCGGACATACGTTCCGTCTCTCCCTTGTCGTCGCGGCGCCTTACAATGCAGACTTTGACGGCGATGAGATGAATCTTCATGTACCACAAAGCAAGGCTGCGAGTGCCGAGTGCGCCTCGCTCATGGCGGTGGCGCAAAACACACTTGGGTCGCAGTCGAATCGCCCCGTCATGGGCATCGTGCAGGACAGTCTTCTGGGACTCTATCTCATGACGCAGAGCAGCGTCCTTCTTGATCACGCACATGCGTGTCGCATCATTGGACACATCCGTCACGCTCCACGTCGTCTTCCTCCTCCTGCGGTGTGCATTTACGACGAGAATGGGCGGCGACACGTGCGATGGACAGGGCGACAAATTTTTTCGCTCATTCTTCCACCGTCTCTGTACGTAGAGGGCGATGCCATGCTCACCGATGTCGATACCACGTCGTCGGAGGCATGGTCGGACCCTCCGGTGACGGTGCTGAATGGGGAACTCGTGACGGGTGTGCTACAAAAGGCGCACGTCGGGACGGGGGCAGGAGGAATCGTGGATACCATATGCCGAGACATGGATGGGGTAACGTGCATGCGATTCATGGGAGACGCGCAACGCATCACGCACGAATTCCTTTTGCATCGAGGACATCACGTGGGAATCCACGACGTCATGCTGAGTCACGACGGACATGTGCAGGTGACGGAACGTCTCGAAAAGGCCACCGTGCTATGTGAGGAGATTCAACGTGAGATAGTGCAAGGCACCCCTCACGAACAACAGCAGGGAGAGGAGGCGATCATGCGTCTTCTCTCAAAGACACTGTTGCAAACGGGCGGAATCGTCAATGAACACATGGACGCGACCAATGCCATTCGCCGCATGGTAACCGCGGGATCCAAGGGATCCTTCATCAATCTATCTCAGATTTGCGCCGCCCTCGGACAGCAGAGTCTGGAGGGAGGTCGCATCGTCGCCGAAAAGGGGACGCGCACACTTCCTTGCTTCGCCCACAACGACATATCGTTGGCGAGTCGCGGAATGGTGCAAAATTCTTTCTCGCTGGGTCTGAGCCCTCCCGAACTGTTCTACCATGCTGTGGGAGGACGTGAGGGTCTGGTCGACACCGCAGTGAAGACGGCGCAGTCGGGGTACATTTCGCGTCGCATGAACAAATCGATGGAAGACAATGTCGTGCGCCCTGGAGGAATCATCTGCACATCCATGGACGACATCATCGCGCCACAATGGGGATCGGACGGGTTCCATCCCGCGCGTGTCGAGCGGGTGAAACTCGTCGAACTCAAGGAATCGGAGAAAAGCATTCGTTCTCGCATGTCCCCCGACGAGGCAGAAATGGTGCTTCGCGCCGTCGCCGAGATACGCCTGTGCAAGTTCCATCCGTTGACAGGTGACGGTGATTCACGAGTTCTTCTTCCGTACAACACGGGGCGCGTGCGACGCCTCATGCACCGCGCGCGAACGTCGATCGACGGGTGCAACGCCGACGACGTCAAAGAGGTGATGGCACGTGTCTTCCAAATCGTTGGCGACGCTCCAAAGGTGGTCGTCACGTCGCTGGTAGGGCTGATCAACTCACATACCCTTCCTCTCGTACCGCGAACGATCATGAACGACCTTCTCACGGGTCTGGAGCAGCGGATCGAGTATGCGCGCAGTACGGCGTGCGAGAGCGTCGGGTGCATTGCTGCACAGTCCATCTCCGAGAGAGGGACTCAGCTCACTTTGAATACGTTCCACAGCGCGGGCGTATCCGCCAAGAACGTGACGCTAGGCATTCCTCGATTCAAGGAGATTCTGGATGCGAGCAAGACTCCGAAAACGCCATGCACGACGTTGCGGTTTGTGGACCCCTTCCAATCGAGTGCGACCTTTGCAGAGTACATGGCGAACACGCTTCCACTCACACGTCTCAGCGACATTGTCAAGTCGTGCGACATTCTGAATGACCCGGACCACACCACCACCGTCGTCGCCGAAGATGCATGGATCGTGGAGGCCGACAACATTCTTGGATACTCTGTTCCCGAACATAGTTCCAACCTCATCGTACGTGTCGAACTATTGCAGGAAGTGATGCGTTCTCGACATTTGACACCCACCATTGTACGACGCATTCTGTCCGAACGTCTGATGGGGCGGGCGCTAGTGTCGAGCAGCGAGGTAAACTCTCTGGATTGGGTTATTCGCATCCGCTTTCACCATATCAAGAGTATGATCGCACTCGGAAGTCTTGGAGGTGAACAGGAGGCAACTCTGTGCCACCGTGCTCTCAACGTTCTTCTGCAAACAGTGGTTATCAGCGGTCACCCAAAGATTTCCGGTGCCAACGCATCCGAGGACACGAATTCCCAAGGATCTCATGTTGTGCACGCATACGGCAACGTCCTTCTCGACACCTCGGCTTCTGAGGCGGTCGATTGGGAACGAAGCACCTCCAACGACATGTGGGAGGTGTATCATACACTAGGAATCGAAGCGGCAGCGCACGTCATATTCGAACAGATGAAGGCCGTCGTTGCATTCGACGGCACCTACGTCGACGATCGACATATACTGCTCATCGTGGACAACATTTGTCGGGGTGGGAGCATCATGCCTCTGAACCGGCATGGAATCAACAAGTCGGAGGGCACGTCTCCTCTCATGCGTTGTTCCTTTGAGGAGACGGTGGACGTACTCTGCGAGGCGGCAGGGTTCGCGCAAAGCGAAAATGCACGTGGTGTGAGCACTTCCATCATGACTGGACAGCTCGCCAACATGGGGACGGGTGCATGTGAGGTACTCTTTCCACAGGGACGTGAGGTGCGGACCATTGAAAGCATCCAGACGTCGGGGCGCATCATGCGATCCTCGTGTCGATCGTACACGACGCGTTTGGATGAGGAAACGCTCGAGTATGTCACGAACCAAACGCGTCCCAGTGGCATGCGTCCGCTCTCTCCCCCAACGGTCGACGAACGAGGAGGTCGCAAACGCGCACGTTTTCGAATGGTGTCGCCGACGCGGTAGAGTAAAAGGAGAAGGGTAGTTTTGTTGACAAATGATGGTGTGGTTTGTGGCGGTAACGACGTTTGTGCTGGGGTTCTGTTTGGGATGGTGTATTGTAGGAGGGCGAGAACAGCGGCGGGTGGAAACGCCGTCGCCATCGAGCGGTGGAGTGGGTGCGATTCGGACTCATTCAGTTACCAACGTGCACGATGTCGAACGCCCATGGTACACAAAGTGTCTAACATGTGTGTGCCCGGGGAAAAAATGTATTGCAAGAGTTACAAATCACACCCATGCCGCCGGAAGCTGAGGAACGCGTGTATGGCGACATTGACATGGCGCCCATACTCGAGTACATTGCGCAACGGAAACGACGGAACAGTGCAAGAAAGAGAAATGCATCGAAACGCGATGGTAAGCGCGCGCGCAAGGCGAGTCGTAAACAGAAGAAACGGAATAGCGGTCGGCGCTGATCCTATCCCCCAACTGATTTTGGGACCGAGTGCGAAGGACATGGACGTGTACATGTAAGAACACCGAGTGACAGTCCGCATCATGGCATGATATAAAAAAGAGACTGCGGTAAGTCAACCACACGTGATGCTTCCGTTTCGCCAGCGTCTCACAGAGGATCAACGACGACACGAGTTTTCGCGCGTGTCCGACAAACTGCACCGCTTCATTCCCATAATCATGGAGCGTGGGAGTGTCGACGCACCACATATCGACAAGGAGAAGTACCTCGTCCCGGTCGACCTGACCATGGCGCAACTGTCCTTTGTGGTGCGCAAACGTCTTCAGATTCGCGCGGGTGATGCCCTTTTCCTCATGGTCAAAGGTACACTATGCACGTCCACTGCGACAACTGGAAGTATGTACGATGCGCACCGTGACCCGGACGGCTTTCTCTACGTGACATATGCGATGGAAAACACCTTTGGATGACGTAACCGCGGTGTGGTGTACCAACCAAGAAGGACGACGTAACCGAATCCGTACCAATCAAAAAAGACAACGACACACCAGCCATGCCGTCGACCATGAAGAGGATGCCCAACGTCACCCTCCCCATCCGCAAGCACCGGGTGAAGAGGACGGTCGCATGGTCCACCCCACTCACGTTCGTGCGCTTCATTCCGTCGCGTCACGACCGTCCCATGTGCTACTGTCAGACGTGCAAATACGAGGTACTGTGCGAGGCATGGGATCGTCCCGAGGGATGTGCTCCCGTGGACTTTGTCCCGCAGCAGGACGACGAAGAGCTCTGCTACTGCCACATATGCAAGTACGAAGTCCTGTGCGAACCCTGCGATCTTCCGGAGGACAAGGAGGGACCGATTCTCTTCGTCCCTGAGATGTGAAGGGGCGGCACTACATGTGCCTCCACGGTACCACAGAGCGCCCGCGACACCCCACAAGAAAAGAGCAGAAAGAAACTCGGATGAAGAGGACACGTGATCGAGAGTGTCACCAACGAAGACGTGGCAGCGCATGTGCTCCGTGTACATGTAGTGTGAGACACAAGGTGGACGCAGAAATTTTTGCAAACATTTTATAATAGGAAGCATGTCGACGGTGCGCCAAAAGATTGAGCGCGCCCTGCGTGTCCGTGAAATCGACGAGCAGTCGCCCCTACACGCGATTCCTGGCATTGGTCAGTACCTGTCCACACGCGCGACGCGCGCACTGCGCGTCGAGGGACGCGCCGCCACGGTGCGCGACCTGTGGATGGGCACGCGCAATCGCGCACAGGCGCGCGACTTCGTGCGCAAAATCGTGCAAAACGAACGCGCCAACCAGTGCGTCGCAACGCGCGTCGCGAACAGTGGCCGTCGTGCGTACCACACGGGGGACGTGAACCAACACGGGTACGAGGCGTTTGCGACGCTCCTCAACTACGCGAAGCGTCGCATACACAACAACACCGCGTACGCGATGCTCCCGTACCGCCCCCCCGCGCGCTCGGACGCCTCGCAGAAGTGCGGGTGCATGTCCCTCCGCGAGTGCGACGCGTCTCCGCACTGCACTCGATCCGACGACGGGCGCACCTGCGTTCCCGTGGCGCACAACGCCGGTGGGTTCGAGGGAATGCGCGCGCACACCAACCAGCGCGAGGCGCACTCGGACGCGGTGCGTGTTCGGTCTGCCTCGCGCACGCGCGTCACGCAGGCGCACCGCAACGATCCGGACGTGCGCCGTGACCTGCGTCGACGTCGGTCGCGCACCCTCTCCTACGCGCGACGCGGTTCACGCCTGTGGCGCCGTCCCGGGTCGCGCGTGCGAGTGCCAGTGTGAGATGCTGTCGATTGACATCCTTCACCCACCGTACAGTAAGACATCGATCCGGGATCAAAGATCCCTGTCTTAGAAACCAACCCGACTGACACAGTCGGAACGAAGTTCCGTTAGCGATCGAAGATCGCCACAGTCGGTTTCTAACCGGAGACGAGAAACTCGTCCCCTAGCTAGCCGGTTTCCAAGGTAAACGTCTCACGTAACCGTCAAACGGAAGGGTGGTATCTGCCACCCAGGGGCGCCATCCGCCCCGCGGTTCACGAAGTTGCACATGGTTCACATACAAGTCGGAGACGATACTGATACAGTTAGCCGGTTTCTAACATCACCCAAGAAACTCGCCTCGTTTCTAGCGCTGAGTTTCTAAAGGCTGGTTTCTAAGACAGGGATCTTTGATCCCGGATCGATGTCTTACTGTAAGCTCACACGGTCAGCCTGTGTCCGGATCGAGTGAGACCGGTAGCAAATGGGTACCCGCAACAGCAGGGTTACATGCATAAAAACAAAATGCATTCCATATTTTCAAATGCCGTGCGCGTGTGCCGACAAACGCAAGACTCCTCTTGACACCTGGTCTCGAGGACCTCTTACACAACGACTCCCTGCTCGGGATCCGGGTGGCGCGACGTCTCGGGAATCGGAGGCGGGACCAGAGGTTGCTCCGGCGGCACCGGATTCACCTTCGGCGCGTCCGCGGCGCGTTCCGCGTTCCGTGAATGGTGTTCGATTGAGTGTTGAGACTGTGCGCGCATTGACGCGGAGAGGCCCTCGCGTATGAGGTCTGCATTGTTCATTCCCAGTGGAGTGTCTCCCTTGAGGTGAGACTTGTCTTCTCCCAACCCGGGGACAAATTGGTGCATCAGTTCCGCCACCCGCCGCGCGTTGCGTTGCACCTGCATGACGTTCAACTCATCCTCCGCGTCGCTGTCCTCTGGCGACGAGATCGAGTCCAATATGTTCCTCCAATCCTTATTGTTCCATGACTGACGCTGTGCCATGATCACCTGTTTTGTTTTCATACACTCCTCCTTCCATTCTGATGAGGATTACATTCCTACATTCGTCCTTCTGTGTCGCTCGGCGTCGAGATCGAGTCCGTCCGTTTCTACAGGGACCGGTGTGACGTGATGCGAAACGCGTATATCCATTTTTTTCACATTCTCGTGCAGGTTCGATGACGAGTGGCATTCACCGCCGTCGCCGTCCTCGGGTACGGCATCGAGGACATGGTGCACGTTCTCGCGGGCCGTTACCAGAAGGGGGTACTCACCTACACACCGGTACCATGATTTTGGTCGCCGTATGAGGAAGACACGACCATGCCACAGCGAGTCGTCGTCAAGACCGGCGAACCACACGCGACACGACGGCGCACCCTGATGAAGGAACACCCTGAGATTGCGCGCCTACAGGGACCGGAGTGGAGGTCAAAGTACATTTGCGTCGTCCTTCTCGTCGTCCCGCAGTTGTATCTGTCGACGGTCGTCCCGTCCATGAGTTGGTCGCGTCTGTTGCCGGTATGGTATGGGTTGGGTTGCACGATTACACAATCCCTGTTTCTTGCCATTCACGAACTGTCACACAACCTCTTCTTTACACTTCCAAGGCACAATCGTCTGTTTTCCATGATCGCCAATCTTCCAATAGGCATCCCCTTCGCGGTCGCGTTTCGCACGTACCATCTCCGTCATCACACGTCCCAGGGACGTGTCGGGGTCGACGGAGACGTTCCTACAGAGTGGGAGTGTCGACTTCTCGCACGACACTGGTCTCTTCGTCTTGCGTGGCTTTCGCTTCAAATCATCACATACGCGGTGCGACCTCTTCTGGCGACGGAGCGTCTTCCTCTGTCCCGCGATCTGGTCGCCAACTGGGTGGTGCAGCTGTTGTTTAATGCGCTATGGGTGCAGTGGTTCGGATGGGGATCCTACGTCTACCTTGTCAGTTGCGTTGTTGGAGCGGGATCGTTGCACCCGTGTGCAGGTCACTTTGTGTCGGAGCACTACGGTTTTGGAACGACGAAGGATATCCCGTCCCCGCAGGAAACCTTTTCCTACTACGGTTCACTCAACCTCTTGACGTGGAACGTCGGATACCACAACGAGCACCACGACTTCCCTCTCGTTCCATGGTCACGTCTTCCCCATATCTCCACCCTGCTGTCGGAACGGTACCGTCCCCTGAAAACATGCCCCTCGTGGAGTGGGTGTCTTCTTCGATTCGTCACGACATCCAGGTCGTATCGGGTCGTGCGGAACGCTGACTGAAAGTTGCGGTTCACGCCTGGTCGACTGAGAGACGTTACATGCACCATGCGGACGCACAACCACTTCCCATTCGATCGACCGTTCATGAACACACCCCACAACGTGCGCAATCGACGTCTTACTATGTCTCCCCTTTTTCTACACGCGATGACAAAGGGGAAGAATGTGCGTCGCGACCAACTCCCATGGGAGGTTGAAGGGGTACGGCATGCGCTCGAAGAGAAGTCGCGTCTCGATGGGACCGGCTCTTGCGTACGAGGCACGGAGGTCCCTAGGAAGTTGGACGACTGCTCGGCGGTCCTTGTTGATGGCGGCAGAGATGACGTCTCGGTCG
>Ga0209709_10002190_pt1 | contig 17342 bp, 9 predicted proteins | sample ArcticOcean_MG_C_2_FD_187435 | JGI IMG/M metagenome (GOLD analysis project Ga0209709, IMG submission 187435) | Marine microbial communities from western Arctic Ocean - ArcticOcean_MG_CB4_136 (SPAdes) (version 2) | ecosystem: Environmental > Aquatic > Marine > Oceanic | place: Arctic Ocean... | reverse complement strand
TCAAACCAAAATGAAAAAACAACTCAATAAATGGGTTATCCTTATTGTGCTTATATGGTAAGACACGGATGACCTGTTTGCCGGGTTGTGGTTTCCAAAGATTTGAAGTCCTATTGTTTGTTGTTTGAAGTTGCGTAAGACGCTTACGTATTGAATTAATATCCATTTGTTATTCTCCTATATTATTTAATTAGCATTTTTCAGTTACACTATCGTAACCATTTAATAATAAGTATCTAGCTTTTCAGCGAAATACAAATATTTTTTAATTATTTTCCCATTCTTTTACATTAACAATCGAATGAATTTTAGTAGGTATCTTATTAAGACCCGTATCATTAGTTAGCAATAAAGAGTTATAATAATTTTCCCACGGTATAGGAAATTTCTTATCTAGTACACCGCCATTCAATTCTCTGATAACTTCATTGAGTGCATTGATTGTGTATAGTGTATTGCTCTGTTTCTTACGATGAAGTGAAATAGTATTTGGTATATCTTCTGAAACATGGTCATCTTCATACTCTACATTGTATGTACAAATTAATTGATTAAAATCATTACTATTCTGAAACACGTAAATTTTATCATATAGTACATCATTACATGCTATGATAAGTTCAAGTATTGCATCTAGCTCATTTTTTTGAGTGAATGTGCAGAGTAGTTGAGTTTTCATTACTCAGTTCCCCACGCTGGAAATTCTTCTTCATTATGAAATCTTCCACTACCTGGATTGGTACTTCTGCCATCGGGCGAAAACCCTATATTAAATTCAAATTTTGGCCATGCTATTGTATTAACTCCGTCTGATTTATCTACTTCTATTCTTCCTTTGCCAGCCATAGCGGTATCATAAGTATCTTTTCCAAATCCCCTTTCACCTTGCTGAGATAATATAGAGTCATTTGCAAAATATTGAAAGTCCAAATTCTGATTATAAGCTCTATGAGAAATTGCTTGATACAAATAATAACTTTCCATTCGTTTTTCAATTATTGCCCTAGCATTATCTGACGAATCATATTTAGTAGGATCAGACCTTTTTCCCATTATACCATTAACAGCAGATTCTATTGGTGATGGTTTCCCCGGCCTAGCAGGTGCATGCATCTTCTCTTTAATGTATGCTATATATTTATCCGAAACTCCAAGTTCCTTTCCCATTTTTTCAAGCTTAGCATCATAGTCGTTTAAATATTTCAAATGTTTATCTTTTTCTTTATTGCTAATATCAAGAGACATAGACAAACCTTTAGATCCATTCTTTTTTGTTTCGGGGTAAATATGAATATTCGCCCGTGAAAGTGCTATCGCTTTCTCTTGAACAGAAGCGCCTGGATTATTCGGATCAGGATCAGCTGGTATCACAACACCATTCTTACCTTTTACTGCTTTCATTTGACTCTTTTTAATCTTAGCAGTCAATTGGCTGGGACCTCCTGGACCCTTTTTAACACTTCTACCATTTAATGTAACTATTTTAGATGTTGCGTTGCCGCCAGAAGCAGTAAGAACATCTACAGTTTCCAAAGTTGTACTTTCTGGTAATAAAGCACAAGCTCCATTTTGAGTTCCATTCCCATCATCATGCATTTCTCTTATTGCATCATAAACCTCTGCATAATTAGCCCACGCTTCTTGAAGAAGTTCATCATTTGATATTTTAGACATATGAGCTTGTAATTCCAAAAACCATTTTTGTGAATTTTTATTTGGATCTTTTTTAGCAAATGCTTTTAAATCGTTTATAATTTTTGTAGATAGTGTTGGTATTTTAGGTGGATTAGGAATTCCTGGTACTTGATTTTTAACCGGAAGTTGGCCCATATCTTCTAATCTCTGAGCCAATGTCGATAAAGATTCTTTTATAACTCTTACTCTATTCTGAGGAGAATCTGGCATCACACCAGAATCTAAATCGATAAATTCCAAATCACCTTCATCTATCAATTGAGCATATTCATCTAAATTTCTATTATTTTGTATCCTTTGTTTTCTAACATTATCTGCTTCTTTTCCCGCCGGCTTCGGTATTCTGTGTATTGTAAGATCATCGGATAATTTTATAGATGTAACTGCGCCTCCACTATCCCTTGTTACTTCAGATTTAATACCCTTTCCAGCAGGTTTAGGATCACTTAAAAGTGCAGTATTGCCATTTTTTCTAGTAAATGTTTGAGCTGGTGTTGATTTCTTGCCGCCCATAGTTGATGTTCTTTTAGTAGCAATACCAGCTTTTTGCATCATATCTCTAAAATCTCCAACTGTTGCATTCTCAGCATCTACTATCTTTTGAGCTATTCGACCATTACTATCTTTTTTAGTTCTAGAAAAATGTCCTTCGGATGGCGCCAGATAAATTCTAAAATTATTCGGACTAGCTTCAGTAGGCTCTACTATTCTAACCCATCTCTTTAAAAATTCTTTATCATCTTCATCCAAAGGCTTTCCATCCCACAATTTTTGTAATGTTCTTTCTACCTTTGGATATTCTGCGTTCCCATGTTTCTTATATTCTTTATCTAATCGTGTTAATGTCGAATTTTTAGCTTTATCTTCAGCTTTCCTCTTCTTTTTTTCTTCCGTTGTTTCTTTCTCTAATTCGCCCTTTTTACCCCAACCTTGCTTTTCACCAAACCACTTAATTTGCGCCAATGCTTCTTCATCTTCATAATCTTCAAACTCCCGATAGTCTTTTATCCACTCTCTTTCATTATCAGCACCATAATAACTTGCATCCCATTCTGTACCTCGTGAGTCCGGCTTTTGCATATCATGAGCATCCTTTTCAGTATCAGGGTTAGCTAAATCTTTTGCATCACCTGCTGTTGTTTCCTCACCCCCTATCGTAACCTTAGTTGTCTTTCTCATCTTATGCTTTTTATTATAAACGTCAAAAGCAGCTTTGTTTTTAAAGTCCATTTCTACCATCAAATTATTTAGCAACTCAGCTCTCGCTTCCATAGACCAACCATAATTCTTTAGTATGCCTTCAAGCAAAATCTGATGAGCCATACTCTTAGGATTAGGTAAACCATCCTTAGTACGAAAAGCCCATTCAGTTAATATTTCATTTATACTTGTAATCATTTAAATTTCCTAGTTATATCCTTCATTTCGTGATAGTTTGATCCCTTAGCAACTTTCACAGGATATTTACCTTTTTGTTCAATAGTCCGTTTCATTTCCTTTAAGAAATTTATACCATCCGGCACATAAAAATCAAACAAAAATGAATCATAACTATACAGAATCAATTTACTTCTATACTCATCAAGTTTAGGTATCAACTCTGTAAGCATCCTCATATTATTCTCAGTTTCCATCAACTGAATAAGATAGTTAAATACTTTATTCTTATTCATATTAGACAGATTTTTACTATATATTGTCTTATTATAAATATCTGATACTATGAAATTATTGGATTTATAGTCACTCCAAATTTCATCTATATATACTTGAACTTTAGCAAAAAATGGATTAGATTTGAGCACATCATCGGGTATATGACCATACAAATATTTAAATGATAATGATTTTGCTTCATCATAATCAACACCATAAAATTTAGCCATGTGTCCATGCACCGAGCCTCTAGGAAATTTATAATCTACCACATCAGCAATCAATCTCAAGTGATAAGCATCATAGTCCATCTCTACCAACATACCATCTTTGCCAAATCTACTAATAAATTGTTTACGACTACCATCTGATTTATTGAGAGCCGCAAAGTTAATACCACCGAATCTATTAGATGGACGGCCTGTAGCTGTATAGGGATTGTATTCACTAAAAACCATACCGTTTAGTGATTGTAATCCACTTTTTTCTATATATTGTAGTGATTCTAAAACATCCCTATTGTAAATTTCACTTACACCTTCATTTTCTTTTTTCCCAGCTAGCGCCCCAATCTTCAATCTCTCCACCATTTCTCTACACCATTCTATATGTTTCATTATCGGAATAGCGCAATTAATATTCTTTGTCTTGTAGTGTGTTCTATAAAAGTATTCGTGCGCATTGGTTGTTACTTCATCAATAGACAATGGCTCATTTTTAGTTATATAATAATCCATCTGAACATCATATACATTTTTCCATTTGACAAAGTGAAGTAATTTCTTTTTGTCATATGTGAACACGTCCTTCGGTGTCCAAATCATTGTAATATATTTAAATGATAAATTGATAGCATCGGAATGACGAAAAGGCAAGACGTATTCTTCGAGTGAGCCGTCTAATAACTTAATGTAAAATAGGCACACTTCGGTTTCCATCGGGTGTTTATTTTCATCACATTGGATGGGAATGACAATAGAGTTATTCGCTTCAAACTCTGCTATAAAGCTTAGCCACTCCTTTTTAGATTCTACTATAACCATTTTATATAAATATTAAATTAATGTCTCAAAATGTAATTAATTTTCAATTCCTTAAATACCCAATTTCCTTTTAACTGTATCTTTAGGAGTTAAATTTTCCTCCATTTTATAATACTGAGCTTTTGATGCTATTTTTCTTATATTCGGTATAATTTTTTCAGCTCTACGAAGTTGACGAACATTGTGAACAATAACCTGCGCATCTTTTCCAGTTAATTTCCAATTGAGTTTTACATATAAATACAGAGGAGAAGTTTCATAATCATCTTCAGAAATTTCAAATCCTCCCTTGTCAATATTATTAGCAACAACAGCAAAATGTCTAATATAAGATCCCTTATCATAATCTTCATCAGTTGGTATCACTTTAGTTTCTGAAATTTTTAATCTAGATTGTTTGTTCAATAAGTTATAATATGAAAAGTTCGTAGGTGATTTAATTTTATATATAATTTTACTTTCCTTATTATGTTCATAGCCAGTCATATAATATTCGCTTAAATCAATTGTATAATGTATATGATATGGGATAGCAGGCTTTACAGCCTTATAATCTCTATATCTAAATTCATTTTTTTTAGTTATAAAATTTTCTACATCGGATATTATTCTTACTGTATTTTTATTTATGCGCTGTATAGCAGGGTCAATATAATCTACCTTGCCCTTACGTTTTGCAATTATATCATCAAGTTTTTGTTGATTGAGCGTCTGTGATTGTTGAATCAACACATTTGGATGAGTTGCGTGCTGGGTTGTATCCCCATCGGATTGCTGATTTGATTGTTGACTCGCCATTTACTTTCTCCTTTGCTAGTGAGCTATTTGACTTATACCAGTTTCATTTTTATCTTCAATATTAGCATCCCAATATTTTTTACGTTCTTCAAAGGGAACTTTAGCATTTACTGCTTCACCAAAATATGATTTATCTTTCGGACCTTGCGGTGGCGGTCTCCATTCCGGTTTATGTGGGGATTTATATAATACCCCACTATTTTGCCAATATTGTCCTTTATATGTAGATATTAGCTCTGGCTCCCCACTTTGTCCGGGGCCACCGCTGGAAATATTTCCAGGATTATCAGCTTCAACCATTTTCTGTTTCTCTACAATTTCGTTCTCGGCTGATTTAACAGAGCCTGGTATAAGTGTACCTTTAGGATCAGTTTGGTTATCTTTTAATTTTTTTATTTGATCTTCATTTACTATCGGTGCTATACGTTTACACGCTAAATCTACAAACGGAGGATATGTACCCCCTTTATACTTTATTAATTCATCAAAAGCTCTTCCAGCACCATCTCCCGATCCTTTACCACGCTTCCCAGCCTTTCCTTTAAAGGTGTGATCTCTTGCCATATCCCTAGTAAATATATAATCAACAGCACGATTATATTCAGCTTTAGTAAAAAGTGGCTTGCCATTCTCACCAGTCCCGTCATTACAAGGAGGTATTGTGGCTGCGGGAGGTAGAGTCAATTTTCCATCTTTCAATCCCACTCCTTCCCTAATCAATCGTTCCAGGATAACTACTTCCGTGACTTCCGTGACTTTTAGAGGTATCTTTCTCGATAACCAATTTGGATTCCAAGCTGGATCACCTGGTATCACAGTACCACCAGTCGCGACTGGTATATCTATATCCAATGACGCCACTGGCAACGCAACTTCTAATGGCTCATCAGTCTCTGGGTCCGTTATTGTTACATCGAATTTCCTAGGAAATCGATCTCTAAACAAATTTTGATTCCATTGTGAATCACCCGGTATCACAAGCCCGGCAGTTGTTGGTGGTAATTCAGTTGTTGGGATTGGCGGGGGCTTTGGCATATTATCGAAATTATCCCATTCTATTTCATCGAAATCCTCATCTGTGAAATCTCCTTCAATATCTTCATCATCCGAAGGGACAGGTATGGAAGGCCTTCTCGGAGCAGGTCCAGGAATAGGATCAAAACCCCTCGCAATAGTATCTGTTTTTAATTGTTCCATTACTTTTCCGGTAGTATCATTCAGCACATCTCTATTCACACGCATTTTAGTTTCTAACTCCGTTGTCCACCCCGCACTTGATATTTTTTGATTCACATTAACAACTTGAAAGTAAGTAAATGGACCTAAATCCCTTTCAATAATAATAGATTCATTATATTTTTTCTGTATATAATCAGTTTGTATTATATCACCCGGCAATATACCAGCAATTCCATCTATTTCTAAAGAAAGTTCAGCAGGTATAAGTAAATGCTGTTGATAAATATTTCTTCTTTCTTTTGCATTTATATTTTCCCCATGCAGTTCAGAACGTAATACTTGAAGAGCTTCATCTCTTATAGTTAAACTTTCTACGTTAGAATCATACGAGTACATATGAGTTTTTACATCGGTTGCATCTATGGTCACATCAGGCACATGTGCAATTCGAGTCGTGGCACTACGTTCCAAATAAGCATCGCGAACCTCATACAAAGAAGAATCTCTATATTGAAAAGTAGAGTCTGGTACTTTATACTTATCTGCTTCGCCCTTAATAGGATCTCCATCCGTGCCAGTTTTCTGTGATATCTGTGTAAGTAATGGGTATCTTATCTTTAATTCACCGGTATCCTTTCCAATTTTCGAATTTGGATCTGATCTCTCGCTGCCAATTTTATTTGACTCCCAACCTTCTGCTCTAAAGGTAAGTTCAAGTCCATGTAATAAATTATCCTTATATTCAGGCTCCGTATCATATGCAAAAACAGCCATCAAATCTGAATTATCGTGTTGTGGATCTTTGACTGATGATTTTAAATATCTATTACTCCCATACATTATAGTTGTTGCCATAGCGCTCGGTATTTTAAATGCTAAATTTTGATTCTTAACCATACTACTCATAGTAAATGCGGGAAACTTATATAATTTATATATTTCATTATCAACATCAGAATAAGTTATTGCTTCTTTAGAATAATTTTTATCTATTATTTTTACATTTGTAGAATTATATGGATCACAAGTCAATTCAAAATCCCATATATCAAAAAAATTCTCACTCATTTGTTTTAATAATCTTTTAAGTCCAGCCTCTACGCTACTTGGTGGATTAAGATCTGATAACATTATATGACCTTTTTCAGTCGCCGCCGTCCGTTCTGAATTTTTTCCTACGCCAAAAGCTTTCTGAATCTCTTGTATACTAACAAAAATATCTCTAATATTTCCAGTTGTATCATCTTCCTTAAATTTTTGAGTTCTGTTATTAACGAAGCTAGGCATTAAATGTCCATGTATCATTTCTTCATATACGGCTCCATCATCGCCGCCAAAATCACCTTTTTTCATATTATTCTGACCAGAAAGTAAATATTTTCCCAAATCCTTTGAATATAAATCTTTATGATTAGAAATTTTTACAGACTCCATCTTATCAAAATCTGGCACACCATTTTCCATAGTTGGTGTTATACTTCGTATTGTCATTTTAAGTTCTTGATCTTCACCTACATAAGAAATATACCTATTTAAAATTTGATCTTCAAAAAACCCCCAAGTTACATATATTCGATCAGCATCAACTGAATGATTATTTATCATAGCAATAACATTACTTACTTCTTCTTTGGGTGATACAGCCTCCAAAGGAGAAAATATTCTTACTTTAATATTATTGTTTTTGTAATCTCCCACCCAACTGCTGAACTCAAATGGTAAATGGGTTGCTTTCCAGTGTTCAGGAGAGTCCTCCGAACCATTCTGCGCTTTAGCCTGTGCATGCATTGCTTTAAACAATGTCTGTGTTTGCGCTTTCGCTAATTTATTCCTAGGAATGGGGCCATTCATATAAAATATGCCTTCCAATATAATTTCTCTTAAATTAACAATAGCAAGCATAAAAGAATCTATCTGAGATTGTGAAACGTCAATTTTATCTTCAGTTTCATCATCACTATTTTCTGCTTCTATACTCTTCTTTCCTAATATCGCTCTATCATTCATTCCTTTATCTATTGGCTTTTTAAATAATGTAGACCCCAAAGCAATAATTTTAGTATTACAATCAAATCCGCCATCTTGCCTTAACTGATAATCAAAATTTGAAATAACACCACCCATAGCACCATAATTACCACCTATATCCAATATTTTACTCTGTGACTGAGTAAAAAGTCGATTGGAAATTTTTTCACCTTGATAAAATGTTTGACCTCCAAATTGCTGTTCTATTCCTTGCTTTGGGTTTATCCAACCCCAATCTATCATGACAGTTTTTCCAACTGTCAAAAAATGTGGAGTCAATCTTTCTAAATCTTCAATTGAACCAACTACCCAACTTACATTAGCTTCTCTAATAGCTTTAAATTGATCCTTATAAGCCACTTCAACGTCTTTAATTCCAGCTATATGGCGTATGCCCGATTGGCTTTCACCATCAACTTTAGTGTTATGATAAGCACCTTTCCCATCCGTAGTAAGTCCGAACTTCATAGTCCCATCTTCGTTTCTTTCTCCGCCGGATATAACGACATTCTTAATACTTTCGTCTGTTTCTAACTTATTTGAAATCATTCTAAAAAATACTGAGCGAGTAGCAATATCAGTAATATCATTGTAAGCATTAGCACTTATATTATCAGGAAAGCGTGGGATATTCGGTGTTGCACGGGTATCTACAGTTCTTGATAAAGCTATCTCTTTAGCTCTCAATGTCTGTTGGATTTTTGGATTAATATTTTTTGTAAACATTTTTACCTATTACTTCTATTCACTGCTTCTATTATATCACCTATTTCTGTTGGTATTCTAAGCTTTCGTTCTGGATCAGGTGCTAATTCACCTTTACTATAACCATTTGCCTTTGCAATTATCCACCAAAGATTTGAATCTCCGTATTGTCTGTGAGCAATCGTATCAAATCTATCTCCGAAGATTGGGAACATAAAAATATCAGTATCTTTAATTGGTATATTAGGAATTACAGTTGGTCTATAATATCGTTTATTATTATCGTCTTTTCTTATTATTGCGGTTTTATATCTCATAATCTATCTCACTCATTGGAATCACCACCACCTAAACCATTTCCCACCACCACAGTATCAGTAAATTGGGTGTCTGCTTGATTAAGCTCTCCAAATAACTCTTGATATTTTAGAGTCCTTTTAGGAAAATTTGGAAAACCTAATCCATCATTTCCAAAACGATTGACTCTTCCCGAAGGTAAATGATTGAGTCCATAATGTTTTCCCGTAGTAGCTAATATATCACGACCAATGTATTTAAACTGGCAAGCAACAGAAATGAAATGTGGAAATTGTAATCCTTCTTCTATTTCCCAAGTACTACTATCTTCAACAGTTACAGTTAGACTATCCATAACTCCCGGAGCATCTTTAAACATATCACCGATAGTTAACTTTATAAATGGAGTAATCATTCTTTCATTTTCTTTAGTATATGAAGGATAACAAAGTCCTACTAAATAATTCATTTTTTCCAACAATACTGGAAACTCTTGCTTTGTCTTTGGATAAACTTTAAAATTGAAACTTACACTTCTATCTGCACCTTGATAAACATACAGTTTATCTGGTCTGCCAATAAATTTTTCCTCACCATAATCAGTACTTATACTATCAGATATACCATCAAGTATTGCTCTAAATATAATATACTTATTATTAACTATATCATAAAATCTGAACTTTATAAAATCTGGATTATCATCAGCTAAATTTTCTGAACCATATGGGTGCATATTGATTTTATCTGTCAAAGCAGTTACATATTTAGCACCATCTTTTTTAATTAAGCCATCGATGATTCCTGCATCCCATACTGGTTCATGTGATTGTCCTTGTTGCCCTATAGCTTTTATTATCTTATCACCCGATTCTCTCTGCTTCTTTACACCCGCACTATGAACCGCTGTTATAATAGTAGCTGAGAGTTCAGCTGCTGAATATAATTGCTTTCCATAACCAGAGCTTTCATCTAAATTACCATAAGCGAGAGTTGAATGTCTTTTTATTAACGCTCCACCACCAATCTTATTTGAATGCTTATTAAAAGTGCCACCTCTTACTAAGCCATCTTTAGATTTTGGTCCACCAGCATCAAGTATTCGGTCTGCATCTGAGTTAGCTGTAGACCCAGCTCCCATACCTTTATTTATGCCAAAACTAACATTACCCTTGTCATCTACATGCGAAGGTGATAATCCACCACCAAATAATGCTACATATTTATTAGGATTAACTAAAAACATTCTAGCACCCCCCAGATCTACACCACCCACCATACTACCAAAATCACCAGAAGGAAGGCTTATCTCTGACCCCAGTATCTTTCCCATTTCAATTTTAGATACTTGAGCTGCTGTTCTACTCATTCCCCCAAAATTTGATATCTTTTCATTCAAAGCAGTTAAAAGACGGCTGCCAATCAACGGTATAGCAGCTATTTTATCACCTATGCCATCGTCACCCTCTTCTAATAACGTTAAAGGATTTACATCTGTATATCTTCCATGACCCAAATGTCTTTCAGCATGCCCTATTGGAAGTGCTGCACTTAAAGCTAAATCTCCCACCCCATCTTTTAGAACTTGCATAGTCTCTAAAGGGCTACCGTCTATAATACTTTGCAAAGCATCACCTGCGCCGACTAATCCAAGAACAGATAATGGATTCCAAAGCCTAGATTCTATAGTCGGATTTAAAAATTGTAATGCAAATTGTTTTGCTATAAAAGTTATTCCTTGTCCTGTTACTAAAAACTTACCAATTCTCAATTTGTCTGTTAGATTTCTATCTATCAGTCCAGTAAATGTTGGAGCACCTCTAACAAATCCACCCATCAGATTATCTCCCATATTCATACCAGCACCAAAGAATCCAAACAAACCACCAGAATCAGTATTATCCAAGCCCCATTGATTTCCCATTTCTCTAAGTATGAATGGCTGTCTAAATGTTTGAAATTGTTCAGGGTCAGCTACTTCTCTAAAAGATTTAGTTCCAAATGTGCCTGTTATTCCATCAAGACCACTTGGCACACTATCATAATCTTTACCACCATATCTTAATTTATCATTATCTATATACTGCCCTTTAGACCAAAGAAGGCCAAGCCGGTTCCCTTCCATGTAAGGCAGATATTTACTGTCTGCACCTTTTACTCCATGTAATCCAGCTAATGTTTCACCATCAAAAAATAACGTTTGTTTTCCAGCTGAATTAGTATTAGTGTAATCCTCTGTATCGGACCACGCAACACCTTCTGTTGCAGTATTCCCTAACCATACATCAGTAGGAGAATCCCAGACAATGTCAGCGTTTTGAAAAAGTGACTCTAATTGACTTTTATCGAATATTGTTGCAATTGGATGCGGAACCATATCTATATATTTGTTTTCAGGATGCCAGCCTGTATTTCCGAATAATGGTGAACTTGCAGGTCCTAATTGAGTAAGAAATGTAGAATCTTTACCGGATACAAATCCAGTTCCGTCATGGTATGGAATTACATATGGTAATCTGTCTGGAAATACACCTTCAGATCCAAAATACAATAAATGACCACTTTTATCAAAATTTGGCGAGCCACCGTAACTCACTAAATCATCTACATCATAAGACCAAATATCTGTAGCATCATCATATGTCCAAGTTGGTGCCTGTAATTGTACATCTATTCTACCTAAACCTACAGCAGGATTTGGATCACTATGAGGATTCCATTGACTGGTACTAATTGCAATTTGAGTACCGCCAGCTGCATATCTTGATAATCCCCAAGTCGTACCCAATAATGATGTCATATCAGTTTCTCCAACTACACTCGCTGCATCTGTTGGAATTGTAAGTTGTCCACCAAAATGTGGTGGGACTTGCAATTGACCAGGATCTTGTAAATCATCAAAAATTGATTCTGGAACTAAATCTGTTACGCCATATGGAAATGTGATATATTGACCTGTTGTTATTAAACCTAAATCTATTCTACTTAAATAATTTCCAGTGATACCGACATTAGCATCGGAAAATTTGCCGATAATTTTTTCTGCCGGCACAAGTGACCAATCCCATGGACCTCTGGTTTCATCGCCCCCAGCAATATCTATATGAATTGAACCTAATTTCCATTGTGGTGCTGTTTCTTCCAATGCACCATCCCCATCCAAATCTACTAAAGCAAATGGACTAGAACTTAATGGAATGTTTTGAAATGGTGAATTTAAAAAGTGTTGTTGATATACTTTTCTCTGTTTATCAACTCCAATAGTATGACCTTCACCATGATATAAAGTAATAGGATGACTTGCTGCTGCCTCTGTTTGATCACTTGGGATATGAATTGAACCTTGTCTCCAATTTGATTCAAAGTCCACTGCACTTACATTTCCATCTTCGTCTATAAGACCAACAGACTTAAATGGACTTATATTTAATGACATATGTGAAAACGGCGGATTGAAATAATTACTAATGGAAATTGTATCTCCAAATGAAGTATAAAATTTACTGCCTTCCATATCTGTATAATCTGTGGCGTGCCCATCAGTACGAAATCTGATAAACGGAGCTTCAAATGAATCACCTGTTGCGTCACCAACCCAATCATGTAAATCAGCTCCATCTGTTATTGGATACGGGTAACTTCTTTGACTGTACCTATTTACATTTGCACCTTGTGGGTGTGGAGCAGCAGTAGGCCAAAATGGTTCTGCCCCTTCTGCCGCATCATTAACACCTATATGAATTGAACCAAGTTTCCATCCTGTGAAGGATGTATTCATAAACAATTTCCATGGAAGCCATCCGGACCCAAAATCATGCCAATAACCTTGACGAACTACAAATGGAGATTTATCTAAAGATAAGTGTTTAAATGGGACACTAAAAGGACTACCATAATGGTCATATAATTTACTTCCTTCAATGCCGTCATGTGTATGAAAAATATCTGTTGGCCACGGTGCTGCGTAATCTGGCCAAAATGGACTATCGGCATCAGGTCCATATTGACTTGCATAATTAGCTAACGGAGTTGTAGTACTTCCATGTGCACCTGGTGAAATTGATACCATTTTACCATTTACCATATCAAAAGTACTCTGATAATCATCATCACCAAATGGACCAGTCAAAGTTATTTGTGGAATATTATGTGTTGTCTGTATCCCATCAAACAAAGGTATTCCACTAGTAGTACCTGGAGGAGTCGTATTCACTTCTTCTATTGGAACTGTATAAAACCCTGAATCATCCATAAAAATTGAGCCTCTGCCCTCAATAGCATTTACATTAGCATAATAAGTTCCAGTATGATCACGAGGTGCTACAACTGGCCCTTCTACATATTTATGATATCGTGATTCTAAATCAACTTTTGGCGTAAACCCAGTAGCACCACCTTTAACGTCATCAAAAAAATCTACACCATCGCTTATCTGTGCATTAATCTTATCAGGTCCAGATACCTCATATTTAAAATTTTCTAAATCCGCTATTAAGTCTACTAAAGCCACAATTATCTCCTAAGCTAATTTCAAACCTTCGATTGTTCTAATATTTTTAGACTGCCAATAGTCATTTCTTTCTTTTAAAATTTTACCATCTTTAACTAATTTTTCATTTACTGCTAATATACCTTTGAGTAAAGTAACCATTTCTCCTGATAGAGCTTCCGTATTTGAAGTATCTATTGGCGGGGGCTGTTGTAACTTAAATCCACGCCAAGCTTCAGCATCTTCATTAAGTTTACTCAATTCATCCGTATGTGTAATTGTTTCACCTGCATGAGCTCTCGCCTCTCCACGTTGTATGTCAACCTTTTTACCCTCTTCCAAATCTTGGAAACCTGGCGACTGTTCTACGGAAGTCGCATTTTGTAACCCTATCCCAGCAACAGTCCCAAGACCTATTCCAGTACCAAGAACCCCTATACCTTTAGCTACCGATGCAGCATCAGCCGCAATAGATAAGCCGCCAGTCATAGCAGTTCTTATTGCTGGCAAAGCCGCAATCAAGCCCCCCACTATTCCCAGTATGACAGGAGCCATAGCAATAAAAGCGGCCCCAATATCACTCGCAGTCCTCTCCATAACACCAGAAGCTTGATTTAGTCTCTCTTGCGCACCGACCATAGAAGCTACCTTTTCCACATTCAAACCTAAAGCATCAGCCATAGCTGTTCTCTGCACATAATTCAATTCATTCCATTCAGCTTCACTACCTACTAACCTAACTAATTCTTTTTGTAAATCTTCAAAATCTCCAGCAAAAGCTAATCTTCTCGCATAATCTAAATTCAAACCACGACCTAATAATATTTCAGCTTGCATTTGTTTTTCTATAGACGATTCAAAATCTAATAACGATTCAGCAGTACCAGCAACATCACTTAAACTTATACCCAACTTAGCTGCCTGTCTAGCAGCTTCAAATATATTATTTCCACCATCTTTAGCAAACTTAGCAAATAATTCTGTATTAGCAGCAACATCTTCCATTACTAATTTAGGAGCAAGACCTTCTGCTCTAGCTAACATAGAATTAGTATAAATTTGAGCAGTTAATGTTTCATTACTAGCAGAACTAACATTAGACATAGCCTTTGCTAATTTAGCAACATTGTCTGCGCTTATATTAAATTTCTTTTCTATTAATAAAGCATTCAAAGCAGTTCTAGCACTCATTTTTCCAACTATCCCAAACTCTTTCGCAAAAGCAACAGCAGCTTCTGGATTTAAAAAAGACTCTGCCCAACCAGGAGCAAACGCAGCTGTACCTAACTCATCAGCTATTTTAGCAAATTGTTTATAAACCATAAAAGCAGCTGCGGCCACAGCAACAGTAGCAATAGTTATTAAACCAGTTTTAGTTAACATACTTTCTGCCGCTTTGCCAGCGTCTCCTGATTTTGCAGCAACATCACCTACTGCCAAACCGATTTCTTTTTCTTTTAATAATATCGCAGCCGCTATCTCTTTATTTTCTTTGTTAATGTTACGTCTTTTATGCAACAAACCATTACCTTCATTAATTATTGAAGTATCCATACTCATAGCAGCTTCTTCTATAGCTATCTCGTCTGCTGTCCATTCGTCCGGTACAACATCAGAAATTTGAGCTTTTTGCTTAATTTCCATTGGATCTGTATCGCTCAATGCTTTAGCCACATCATCCTTACTTGCTTTGGCAGTTGTCATTTCTTCTTTCCACTTATCAGACACCATTGATTCAGGTAATATTGATCCGAAAGCGTTTTTAAGTCCTTTTCCAGATTCCACTACGCCAGATGTAAAACCTTCTATAATTCCATTCATTATAGTACTAAATATACCCGCTTTTATTGCAGTATCACTTTCTTTTGATATAGCAGCATCAACAGCTATATCTCCTACATTTGGAAAAACCTCTACTTCTTCGGGTGGAAGATCTATATCAAATCCCATTGGAGTAACTTTCATAGATTGATCTTCTACAGATACCGCATCCTTTGGAATTGAGTCTGGGACAGCTTTAAAAGAAGTATCTGATATAGTAACAGGTTGATTTAGGGATTTTAATTCTGCCTCTTCGGGTTTCAAAGTAACAGGTTGATTTAGGGATTTTAATTCTGCTTCTTCGGGTTTCAAAGTAACAGTTAAATCTTGTGGTTTTAGAACTGCTTCTTCGGGTTTCGGAGTAACTTTTACAATAGCGGGTGGTATAGCCACATCTCCTACTTTTGGAGTAACATTTACTTCTTGTTTACCCATTAATTTTTGAGCAGCATTTGCTTTAAAAGTATTCATCATATCCTTAGCCATATCATCCAGTCCAAGTGAAGCTGACAATAGATCACCTATAATCGGTATTTGTTTTATCATTGAATCTAAAGCTTGAAATGGTTTACCAAGTATATTTGCTTGCTCATTTATTAACTTATGCTGACGATCTTGCTCGTCTGAAATTCCTTTTGTTATCTCTAATTGTTCTACTAAATCACCGTTATCTTCTCTGCGAGCACGCGCAAGTTTCCGTGAAACATCAAACGATCTAAATTCTTCCGTGCCTATATTTTTTACATTTTGTAATACTTCTTTAGTTAAATCAACTGATTCTTCACGAAATTTAAGACTCTTTTTTTCTTGGCGTGTTAAGCCATTTAAAGCAGTACCAGTTTCATCAGTTAAATTACGAACTTCCTTCATGTTCGCCATAAAAGTTTTAGTTAGATCGCCAGCCACACCTAGTTTAGATACCATCTCCTGTGCTAGATTACTAAAGCTTTCTATCTCTTTATTAAGCGCTTTGACTTCTGCATCACTTAGGTTTTCGCCTGGTTTTCTTATAGCCATATTACTATATTCCTAATTTTTTCATCATATCCAATAAATTTTTAGCGCCAGGATCTCCCGCAGCAGCTTTTTTTTCTAACTCTCTTGTAAGTTCATCACCAGCGCTTTGAGCTTTAGCAGCCAACCTTTTTACTTCAGGACTTTTTAATATATTTTTAGCAGCTTGTTTCCCTTTTTTAGCAGCAATCTTATTCATTAATGCTCCTAAAAATTCCTTTACAACTTTACGACTAGCCATAATATTCTCCGATTTTTTTAATTTTGATGGGGTGAAGTTACTCAATAATAAATATCAGAATATAAAAAAATTACTTACGGAAAGGCGCGGATGTGGTTTTTGATTTGCTTCGAGCCTTCTTCATAGAATCAGATTCATCAGCTAATTGTTTTTGTAATCGTTTAAGATAGAATCGCCTAAGATATATAGGCATGGTGTATACTTCGGTAAAGCTAAATCCTTTACCGTGGTACATTAATGAAAATATTTGTTCGTGAATATTTGGTTTATCTTCAGGACGCAGGCCAAAAAAACTGGACCGTCATTGGGACGGTCATCTCCTCTTCAGATCCATCTGATATTATTTGGGAATAAGACATATTTACATCCGGTGTAA
>Ga0209709_10002185_pt1 | contig 17365 bp, 19 predicted proteins | sample ArcticOcean_MG_C_2_FD_187435 | JGI IMG/M metagenome (GOLD analysis project Ga0209709, IMG submission 187435) | Marine microbial communities from western Arctic Ocean - ArcticOcean_MG_CB4_136 (SPAdes) (version 2) | ecosystem: Environmental > Aquatic > Marine > Oceanic | place: Arctic Ocean... | reverse complement strand
TAAAGGAGCTTGTAAAGGTGGTAATGGTTTAGCCTGTATATAAGTACCAAACATCATAAACCTTATCAGATAACTTTCTAATTCTTGATGATGGTTTATATTCTAATCTCTTTAGAGAATGAATTACATTTTTATGTTCTTCTTCAGTTTGATTTATATACAGTTTAATTTTACCTTCTTCTATTTTTATTATTTGTGAATACATTATTTAACCTCCCAGTTATTTTATATGTTTCTTATACCACCTAAAGCCCTAGTTAAAGAGCTTGTAAAGGTGGTGATGGTTTAGCTTTTGTTGGCTGATAAAGTTAAAATATTTTTAACAGCTTCTCCAACATCTCCCCATAGTGTAGATGAGCCACTATCTAACCTAGTATCTGATACATGCCAATCAAAATTATTTGAATGTTGCTCTAATTTAAAAACAACATCTTCATTATTTACCGGACATTTAACTACTACTTTTAGTTTTTTTATCATAATCTAACCCTCCAAAGGTTTTTATATATTTATATTTCTACTATATATAATGCATTAATGATTAAGAAGTTCAAGGATTATTTAACACCTTGTAAAGCCTTACAAATAAAGGGTTTACAGCTATGTAGTTTTAAAAGTGCTTAATTTTTATACAGCTTTAAAAGATGAGAGGGTTTATTTGGTAATATGGGAGGGTTGTTATTACCATTGGTGCAGTTGGTGAAGTTTTAAAAGTTTATGAAGTTTTATAAAAGTCTCCAACATCTTTAAAATCTCACACTTTATAAACTAGACAAATGTTACAAACTTGCTACCGGCTGTAAAGTTTGTAAAGTGGACAAATGTTACATACTTGCCACGCGTTGCCTAGCTTATAAAGTGGACAAGTGTTCCCTTATGTCAGGGCTTTAGGGGGGTGGGCAGTGTGCCATAGGGGGTGGGTGGGTATATATATAAATGTCATACATTTCTAACCAATATGAGTATTAACCAGATAACCCCGAACCTCTAAAACTCCACAAGCTTTAATAACTTTACACGCATAAAAAACCCTACAGTTTAGTAGGGTATTACCGGGTGTTTGTTATGTATGTAAACTGGGGAAGCGTTACACTCATTATATACATACTTTGTAACTTTGTCAAGTACTAATTGCAATAAAACTATAATTCATTAAAAGACTTGACAAACTGGTAAAGGAACATTATAATACTAACATGAGTTACCTTCCAGAAAAGAAAAGAAATCTAACAGATAAACAAGAAGCATTCTTGAATCATCTAGTAGAAACTGGTGGGGATTTCAAAAAGTCAGCTGAACTTGCAGGATATTCAGGCAATCACTATCAAATCTTAAAATCATTAAAACATGAAGTAGTAGATTTAGCCTCAGACGTACTTGCGAGGGAAGCTCCTACAGCAGCGTTCAAGCTTATAGAGATTATGAAATCTAATAAGCCTGTTCCTCAAGCTAATAACAAGTTACAAGCTGCACAGACGATACTAGATAGGGCTGGTGTTGTAAAGACAGATAAAATAGATATTAACCATAGCGTAAGTGGTGGTATATTTATCTTACCAGAGAAACATACGATTGATATACATGCAGAAGATGGCGATTATGAAGAGATATCACGCTAGAATTGTAAAATTCTTAGGTGAAGCACTAAATAGATTTTTAGAAGTATCTTTTCAAAGAACAGAAGATAGACTAATGCGTAAAAAGAAATGAAGATTTGGATAACTGAATACATTAACGAAACTCCGGGTGTTTTAATTGGACCTTATATTAAAGCAAACAGCATGTTAGAGGCTAGTAGAATAGCTATAGAGCACGGCTTGTTTGTTATAGGTGAGATTCAAGAGCTAGAACGTACAGAGTTAGAGGACGAGAGGATGATACACTAATGACTATTGAATACAGAGGAGAAACTTTCTCAGGTTATAACAAACCTAAGAGAACTCCCAAGCATCCTACTAAATCACATGTGGTGTTAGCTAAAGAAGGCAGCACTATTAAGATGATTAGGTTCGGTGAGCAAGGAGCATCTACAGCAGGAAAGCCTAAAGCAGGAGAATCTGATAAGATGAAAGCTAAACGCAAATCTTTTAAAGCTAGACACGGCAAAAATATTGCTAGAGGTAAGATGTCCGCAGCTTACTGGGCTAATAAGGTGAAATGGTAAAATGGCTCAAATAGGAAGTGATGAAAAACCTGTGACGTTTAGAAAAAGTATCTACGGTAAGAGTAATGGTGGAAAGGGAGCAAGACCCCGACCCGGTTTTTATACACAACAGTATAAGGATAACTGGGATTTAATTTTTGGAAAGAAAGGAGAAGATAATGCCAAGAACGAAAAAGAATAACCAACCTGTAAAGGTGAGTTGGCGTAAGAGACTTCTTGATAAGTGGGTATCTGTAAAAGGGTGGTTTGCTTTTCAAGGAGTCCAGCATTTGATGAGTAAAGGAAAAAAGGCACAAAAGAAAATATTAAAGAAATCTTTGACTGTTTAAAAAATGAACGATTACATAAAAAGAACCACATCTACAATACCTTTTGGGTATGTGTTAGATGAAGAGGCTAGTAGTTTTTTAAAACCTATAGAGACTGAACTAGAAGCGTTACAGATAGCAGAAAATATGGTAGTCAACGAAGAGATATCATTACAAGCTGCATGTGACTGGTTAGAATACAAGACAGATAGAAAGATATCTGCACCCGGATTAAAAAAACATATAGATAAAAAGTATGGATTACGAAGCGAAAGATTGGGAACTCCACCCACATCTTTACTTGCAAGATAGCGAAGGCAATTTTGTAAAGAACAAAGATGGTACGCCTCGTAAAAAAGGTGGACGACCTACAAACGATGCTGAAGCCGTAGCTCGTAGAACTATATCACGCAAACAAAAGAATATTCAAAAGCTAGAGCAAAAGCTCAACAACGCTAAAACATCTTTTAAAAAACAAAAGACTACTCTTGAAAAACTTGACAATACTAAAGAAGGTATTGTTACTGATGGAGATTTAGATAGATTACCCAAAGCTGTACAAGAACACTTAGATAATCACCACATCTTTTTTCACGCTAACGAAGGACCTCAAACAGATTTCCTTGCTGCAAGTGAAAAGGATGTACTATATGGTGGAGCTGCTGGTGGTGGTAAATCTTATGCCATGATAGTTGACCCACTAAGATACGCACACAAGAAAGACCACAGAGCTTTAATCCTTAGACGTTCTATGCCAGAGCTTAGAGAGATGATAGATAAGTCTCGTGAGTTATACCCACAAGCATTTCCCGGTGCTAAGTTTAGAGAAGTTGAAAAGCTTTGGAACTTTCCATCAGGTGCAAAGGTAGAGTTTGGTTTCCTTGAAAGAGATGCAGACGTATATAGATATCAAGGACAAGCATATAGTTGGATAGGGTTTGATGAAATAACCCATCTACCTACAGAATTTAGTTGGAACTACCTTGCTTCACGTCTTAGAACTACTGACCCAGAAATACAAACATACCTACGTTGCACCGCTAACCCCGGTGGTGTAGGTTCGCATTGGGTAAAGCAAAGATACATAGAACCTGCAAATCACAACAAAAGTTTCCTTGGTAAAGATGGATTAACTCGTAAGTTTATACCGGCTAAGTTAGCTGACAATCCTTATCTATCTACAGATGGTGTATATGAGCAGATGCTTAAATCACTACCACCTACACAAAGACAACAACTCTTAGAAGGTAACTGGGATGTAGCAGAAGGTGCTGCTTTTACAGAATTTGAACCGTTAAAACATGTTATTACTCCATTTGCCCTACCTGTACATTGGGAAAGAGTTAAAGCAGTTGACTATGGTTATGCTGCAGAAAGCTGTTGTCTATGGGGTATTATGGATATGAACGATAATACTTTAATAATATATAGAGAATTATACAGAAAAGGCTTGACAGGTGAGGAATTAGGTGCTATAATAACAGATATGGAGACAGAAGACCCTTTCTCAGTGAATGGGGTTCTGGATACTGCAGCATGGGCAAGAACAGGAACAACTGGTCCAACTGTAGGAGAAAGTTTAATTAAGGCTGGTCATAAATTAAGACGAGCTGATAAGAATAGAATACAAGGTAAGATACAAATACACGAGTATTTAAAGATTAGAGAGAACGGTAGACCTAAGTTACAGATATTTAATACATGTCCTAACTTAATAAGAGAGTTACAGTCTATACCGTTGTCTAAAATTAATCCGGAAGATGTAGATACTAAAGCATCTGACCACGCATATGACGCATTACGTTATATGATAATGAGTAGACCTAGAATGGAAAGCCCATTAGAACGTATGAGAGGATTAAAGAGAGAAATATATAGACCCGTTGATTCAACATTTGGTTATTAGAGTATGGCAGAAAAAGAAAATACATTTTTAAATGCTGACAACATCTACGAAGCAGTAGAAGGTGAGGCTGGTGTACAATTAACTTTAGAAGAAGACCAACAAAGAAATCTTATTGGTATTATTCAAGGTAGATATGCACAAGCAGAAGATGCTAGACAGACTGATGAGAAAAGATGGTTAAAAGCATATGAGAACTATAGAGGTCTATACGCTAAAAATGTTAAGTTTAGAGAGTCTGAAAAATCTAGAGTATTTGTAAAAGTTACTAAGACTAAAGTACTAGCTGCCTTTGGACAGTTAGTTGATGTTATATTCGGTACAGGAAAATTTCCAATAGGAATTTCTGCAACTAAAGTACCAGAAGGTGAAACAGATTTTGCCCACCTTGATATATCTAATCCTACTCCGGGTTTAGAAACTTCAGTAGCAGAAGTACCTGATAATATAGGAAATAGAATAGAAGACAATCCTTATGATGTAGGTTATGAAGGAGATGGGAAAACTTTAAAACCGGGTGCATCTTTTCTTAACGGTGTTTTTGAAGATAGTATTGAAGACAAAGCCTCAGAAGCAGGTATACTAAAAGACGGAACTAGTGCAGACCCTCAAGCATTAGAATTAAATCCTGCACAACAAGCTGCAAGACGCATGGAAAAACTTATCCATGACCAAATAGAAGAATCAAACGGAAACTCTGAACTAAGAAATGCTTTATTAGAAGCTGCATTATTAGGAACAGGTATTGTAAAAGGACCATTTAACTTTAATAAAAAATTACATAAGTGGGATATGGACGAAGAGGGTAATAGAAATTATAACCCATTAGAGGTTAGAGTACCTCGTATAGAGTTTGTTAGTTGTTGGGATTTTTACCCTGACCCTAACGCTACTAACGTAGAAGAATGTGAATATATTATTCATAGACATAAAATGAACAGAAGTCAACTAAGACAGTTACGTAACATGCCTTATTTTGACGATGATGCAATACGTAATGCTATACAAATGGGTGCTAATTACGTAGAAAAAGATTTTGAAAGCCAGTTAAAAGACGATGCAAGAGGCGATGATATAAATAGTAGCTTTGAAGTCTTAGAATACTGGGGAATGATGGATGCAGAATACGCCAGAGAAGTAGGTATTGACTTACCCGACACGGTTGATGACCTAGATGAAGTACAAGTAAACATATGGACATGTGGACATTACTTATTAAGAGCAGTATTAAATCCGTTTACTCCTTATAGAATACCTTACAACGCTTTTCCTTATGAAAGAAATCCATATAACTTTTTTGGGATTGGCGTAGCAGAGAACATGGATGATTCTCAACAAATTATGAATGGTCATGCAAGAATGGCTATTGACAACCTAGCAATGTCTGGGTCGTTAGTCTTTGATGTAGATGAGTCTGCCTTAGTAGGTGGACAATCAATGGAAATATATCCGGGCAAAGTGTTTAGAAGACAAGCCGGAATGCCGGGTCAAGCTATACATGGCTTAAAATTTCCTAATACATCACAAGAAAACCTAATGATGTTTGATAAATTCAGACAGTTAGCAGATGAACAGACAGGTATACCTAGTTACTCACACGGACAAACAGGTGTTCAAAGTATGACAAGGACTGCTTCAGGCATGTCAATGTTACTTGGAGCATCTAGTTTAAATATTAAAACAGTTATTAAAAATCTTGATGACTTTTTATTAAGACCACTAGGAGAATCTTATTTCCAGTGGAACATGCAATTCTTAGAAGATGAGTTGGATGTTAAAGGTGATTTAGAAGTTAAGGCTACCGGAACAAATAGCTTGATGCAAAAAGAAGTTAGAAGTCAAAGACTAACAACATTCTTACAAACTGCACAAAGTCCTGCTATTGCTCCGTTTGTTAAAATTTCTAAACTAGTAAGTGAATTAGCCTACAGCTTAGATTTAGACCCTGATGAAATACTCAATGACCCTGAAGAAGCTGCTGTAATGGCTCAAATAATAGGAATGCAAAATGCTGGACAAACTAATGGCGAAGAAGCTCAACCCGCTAATCAACAGCCCCCAATGGGAGGCGTTCAAGGAACACCTGAACAACCTCAAGAACTTGGAGCTACAGGCACTGGTGGTGGCAACATCGGAACAGGAAATGTACCGGTTGCAGGGGAAGCTGAATTTTCTGGGTAAACTAGAACAACTAGATTTACAAGTTAAAGAAGCACTAACAAGAAACAACGAGGAAACTTAACATGATGACATTAATCGGAAATATACTAAACATAATATCAATTATACCAATGATAATAGCAGGAGCATCTTTAATATGTTCACTGACTCCTACTCCGTCTGACGACAAATGGGTAGCTAAAGCTTACAAAGTTTTAGACTGGTGTGCATTAAACGTAGGGAAAGCAAAGGACAAGTAACATGAAAAAGAAAAGTATGTTATCAGATGATAGAGCAATGTACAAAGATGGTGGTATGGGTATAGAAGCTCTTAGAAAAGAAGCACCTGAAGTTGTTGAACGTATGGGTTACGAAGAAGGTGGTTCATTACTGGCTGATGACATGCCTATGGACATGCCACAAGAAACAGAAATGATGCCTGATGAAGAAATGGAAGAGAACTATGTAGACTTTGTAATTTCTCAAACTTTATCTGAAGAAGAACAAGAATTTTTAAACGAACAATTAGAGGGCAACGATAAGCTTAGTGTTATATTTGACCAAGTTATTGAAGCTGCCTCAGAATTTACTGGAGATGGTTCTGTTGAAGGACCGGGAACAGGAGTCTCTGATGATATACCTGCAAGGTTATCAGATGGAGAATTTGTCTTTACTGCAAAAGCTGTAGAAGAAATCGGAGAAGACGTTTTAATGTCTATGATGAAAGAAGCTGAAGCTAGTGTAGATGGAAGACAAGAACTTAACGAAGGAGGAACTGCAATGTTAGAACAACCAGAAGTTGACCAATTTGGAAAACCTGTTGATGCTGATATTGTAGAGGATGACATACGCAAAGGTATGTTATCAACAAACCCTAGATTAAGATAACGATAAAGCCACCCTACTAACGTAGGCACTTTATTAAAATAAAAACCGAAAGGCTACCTTTACAATACAAGCCCTCTAGTCGACATAGAGCTACCTTGTAAAAAAGCCCCAATTAGGAGAATAGAAGATGACTAATACAGTCAAAGAACAAGTACCAAACCCTTACAACGCAAAGAAGGATTGGCACACAGAGGATGATAAACCTTTTCAATCATCAAATAATGTATATTTTGAAGAACCTCAGAATAGACTTTTTGACACTGACGACATAATGAAAGTTGGTGAAGAAGGAAGTGTAAACAACGAGGAGCTGGTAAGTAAGAAGAATACTCCTTACAAAAAACCAGACTACAAAAAGCGTTATGATGATTTAAAAAAGCATTATGATAGTAAACTTAACGAGTTTAAGTCTAGAGAACAAGAGTTAATAGTAGAGGCTACGCAAAATAGAACCGACTATAAAGCTCCTAAATCTCCAGAAGAACTAGAAGAGTTTAAAAATAACTATCCTGATGTGTATGAAGTTGTAGAAACTGTTGCTCATATGCAATCTGAGACTAAAGCAAAAGTTCTAGAAGAACGCCTTAGTAAACTCCAAGAACGCGAGAACCAGTTAGTACGACAAGATGCAGAAAAGACATTAATGGAAAGACACCCTGATTTTGAAGATATCAGAAACAGTGAAGACTTCCATGAGTGGGCAAAGGAACAACATTCATCTATCCAAGCTTGGGTATATGAGAATAATGACGATGCCAGTTTAGCTTCCCGTGCCCTTGATTTGTTTAAGAAAGATTTAGGTATTGAATCTACGGCTAAGTCATCTTCTAAAAAACCGAACAGGCGTTCTGCTGCTGATATGGTCTCCACTAAAACAACTAGTGTAGAACCTAACCAACAGAAAGTCTGGTCATTAAAGGAGATAGAAGCCATGTCTGTACAAGAATTTGATAAGCACGAAGTTGCGATATCAGATGCTATGCAGAACGGGTTAATATCAAAATAAATTATTTAACTTAACAGGAGAATTATCATGGCTCAATTTTTTGAACCAAGTACTGATACAAATGCCAACTTTGGCAACTCTGTAAGTGGACAAACAAATAGTTTCTTTTTACCTTCGGTTTATTCTAAAAAGGTAATGAACTTTTTTAGGAAAGCCTCAGTAATAGAAGCTATCACAAACACCGACTATGCCGGTGAGATATCCTCTTTCGGAGACTCAGTAAAAATTATAAAAGAACCAGTTATTTCAGTGTCAGATTACACAAGAAATAGCGACACAACTGAAACTAGACTAACAGACCAAGAAATTTCATTGGTTGTTGATAGTGCTAAAGCTTTCAAATTCATCGTAGATGATATTGAAGCTAATATGTCACATGTCAACTTCAAAGAGATTGCTTCTTCATCAGCTGCTTATGCATTGAAAGATTCATATGACGCTGCTGTATTAGTAACTATGTTTGCCGGTTGTTCTGCATCATCACCTAATCACATTTTAGGTTCTGACAGTGCTACTGATTTAGCATCAGGAACTTTAGATGGAACAGGTAACCTAGATATTGGTTTTGGTTCTGACGAACACGACCCATTAGATATTATGGGTAGAATGGCAAGACTATTAGACGAACAGAACGTACCTGAAGAAGGTCGTTGGTTTGTTGCAAGTCCTGACTTCTATGAGGTTCTAGGACAATCTAGTTCTAAATTACTATCTGTCGACTATAATGGTGGACAAGGTTCTATTAGAAACGGACTAGTATCGAGTGGAAAATTACGTGGATTTGATATGTATAAATCAAACAACATTGCTGCAACATCTAATGCTGCTGGTAAATGTATGGCTGGTCACATGTCTTCAACTGCAACTGCTAACACTATTCTTTCAACAGAAGTGTTGAGAGACCCAACATCGTTTGGTGACATAGTTAGAGGCTTACATGTTTACGGTGCGAAAGTACTTAGAGATGAAGCTTTAGTAAGTGCATTCTACGGTATTGACTAAATAGATTCGGGAGGTGTAAAAGCCTCCCTTTTCTTTTTTAACACATAAATTTTACAAGAGGTAAAGAATATGACAATTGAAAATATAAGAGATACTGGACGTAACTCAGCAAGAACAGTTGATGTTCGTGTATTAGCTGAGAAAATTCAGAAACCTTCAGACACTGAAGCAGTAGTTGCAACTAATGTAATTACAGCAGCAGAGTCAGGCACTCGTTTTGTAATGAATGTAGCAGCAGCTAAAGTCTCAACTCTACCAGCTCCAGCAGCAGGTTTAGAGTATTGGTTTTATGTTGGAGCAACAGAACCTACAGGTACTCATACAATAGTAACAGCATCAAGTGCTAATATTATTGTGGGTAACGTGTCTTCTCCGGAAGATGCAGCAGGTACTGTAGCTACAGTTACAGATGCAGATACTATTTCATTAGTAGCTAGTAAGGCTGTTCATGGAGATTTTGTCCATGTATGGTCTGACGGTACTAACTGGTATCTAACTGGACAGTGTAAAGTTCAAGACGGAATTACAACCACACAAGCTGGTTAATAATACAGTCTACGGTATTAACTGATACCAACCGGAGGAGTTTTAGGATTCCTCCCCTATTTAAGGAGACAAGGTGAAAGGCGTAAAACATTATAAAAAAGATGGAACAGAACATAAAGGTACTTCTCACAAGATGCCTAACGGAGATTTACATACAAATAAATCACACACTAAAACAAGTGTAAAACTTTTTCATTTAAACGAGTTAGGTAAAAAAGCAAAATTAAAAGCTAAAGGTAAAAAGTAATGGCAACAACATATTTAGATATAAGCAACGAAGTATTAAAAGAACTTAATGAAGTTGTTTTAACATCAGCAAATTTTGGTTCTGCTATAGGAATACAAGCATTTGTTAAAGACGCTATTAATAAATCTATATTTGATATAGCTAATGAAGAACCACAGCTACCTTTTTTCTCAGCAGGAGCTAGTGGAGGAACAGACCCTTTTTATGGGAATGTAACTGTTGCATCGGTAGCAGGAACTAGATGGTATACGCTTAAAGCAGATAGCTCTAGTATAACAACTGATTACGCATCAATAGACTGGGATGATTTTTATTTAACAACAATAAACGTAAGTGGAGAAACTACTCCTTTTGTTTCTAAAGGTTTAAAATTTTTAACATTAGATGACTGGAAAAGATATTACAGGGATAGTGAAAATGCAGACGATGCTGAAGGTTCAGATGCTTCACACGGAGAACCTGCTTATGTTATTAAAAGTCCAGACCATAGAAAATTTGGATTAAGTCCAATACCCGATAAAGTTTATAACGTACATTTTTATGCTTTTGTAAAACCTGTGGCTCTATCATCATACGATGATACTATTGTAATGCCAGAACAATACGGTAATGTTATAACATCAAAAACTAGATACTATGTACATCAATTTAAAAACAATATACAACAAGCTGTCTTTGCTTTAGATGATTACAAAAAAGCTGTAAGAACTATGAAAAGTAATTTAATAAATCCACAGCCTAAATATATGACAGACGATAGGACTTATTTCTAAATGTCAGCAGGACAACCTTTTTCAGTATCTTTAAGTGGTGGATTAGATAAATCTACTAACTCTTTATCGTTACTGCAAACACCCGGTATTGCTACTAAGTTAAGAAACTTTGAAGTGTCTATTGAAGGTGGTTATAGAAGAATAAATGGATTTAATTTATTAGGTGCAGCATCTGCTGCAAGACCAAACAGCGGTAATGATGTAGAAGGTTTAGAAGTTTATGCAGACGGTGTAGTTGCTGTAGTAGGTAACAATATTTATTTTAGTCAAGACGGTACTAGTTGGATGCAAATAAATAAAGCAAGTGTAGATTCTGGTGGAGATAACTATTCTACTTTTAACGGTAGAAGTGCGTTAAGTTTATCAGCATTAGACCAGTGTGAGTTTGCTATCTATGAAGGAATTAGTACTTATGGTGAATTAATTATAGTAGATAAGAGTGGTCAAAATAAACCGTTCTTATTTAAAATGACTGGAACAGGAGCTTTAGATAGTAGAACATTTTTTGTAAGTCAAATAACTATTAGTGGTTCTAAAACAGCTAAACATTGTACTATACATAATAATCACTTAGTAGTAGCAGGAGACCCTGATTCACCTAATACACTTTACTATAGTGGTACTGCTGATATTGATAGCTTTAGTAGTACAGGTTCAGGAAGTATATTAGTAGAAGATAAAATAGTAGGTTTAAAAAGTTTCCGTAATGAGTTATTTATATTCTGTCAAAATTCTTTATTTAAATTGCAAAATATAAATAATTCTAGCACAATAGCAATCGTGCCTGTTACTAAAAACGTAGGCTGTATTGATGGTCAAACAATCCAAGAGATTGCTGGTGACCTTATATTTTTAGCACCTGACGGATTTAGAACAGTTGCAGGTACATCAAGAATTGGTGACGTTGAGTTAGGAACTATAAGTCAAAACATACAACCAATTATAAATGATATTGTTTTAAATAAATCACAGTATCAATTTAGTAGTGTAGTTATTAGAACAAAATCACAGTATAGAATGTTTTATAGTAAGTTAAGTGATTCATCTGCAACATCAAAAGGTATTATAGGAGTTTTAAGACCTAACGGATTTGAATGGTCTGAAACATTAGGAATACAAGCACCTGCAATTTGTTCAGGTTTTGATGATAAAGGAGAAGAACAATTCTACCACGGTGATAGAGAAGGTTATATTTATAATCACAATGTAGGTAATACATTTAATCCTGCTGGAGTAGAAACAGCAATAGAAGCTGAGTATCAATCACCTGATTACGATTACGGAGATTTAGGAACTTTAAAAACTTTAGATTACATAAAGCTATCAATAACTCCAGAGTCATTAGCTCAACCTACACTAAGAGTTAGGTATGATTATGATAGTTTAGATACACCACAACCGGAAGATATATTTATATCAGCAGTTCCAGAACCTGCTATTTTTGGTAATGCTGTATTTAATCAACAAACATTTGGAGCTTCTGAACAACCATTAGTTAGACAAGCATTAACGGGTAGTGGACACAGTAACTTTTTTAAAATTTTTAGTTCAGACACAAGAGCACCATACACAATTAATGGTATTTACATAAATTACAGACCTGCAGGAAGGCAATAAGGGAGATATAAAAGATGGCAACAACATATACTAGACAAAGTTCATTTGCAGATGGTGATACTATTACAGCAGCACTATTCAATAATGAATTTACTCAATTAGTAAACGCATTTAGTTATAGTTCAACTAGTGATAGTACTACTGGTCATAGACATGACGGCACAGCTGGACAAGGTGGTAACATCTATAGAATAGGTGACTTAGACTTTTTTAATAAAATTGAAATAGATACTACTAATAATAAAATAGGTTTCTTTGTTCAAGTATCTTCAGGAACTGTAGAGCAAGTTAGATTACAAGACGGTGCATTAATACCAGTTACAGATAGCGATATAGATTTAGGTACTACTTCTTTACGTTTTAAAGATACTTACACAGATACTATTACAACTACAGGTAATGTAGCAGTTGGAGGTAATCTAACAGTTACAGGTACAACTACTTTTAACGGTGGCACACTTACTTTAGGTGACTCAGCAGCTGACAATGTTGTCTTTGGTGCTGACGTAGACTCTAACATTATACCAGACGATGACGGTGCATATGACCTTGGTAGTTCTTCACAAGAATGGCGTGACATTTATATAGATGGAACAGCTTATTTAGATGCTATAAACTTTAACGGCACTGCAATAACTTCAACAGCAGCAGAACTTAATATCCTTGATGGTGTTACTTCAACAGCTGCGGAACTTAATATCCTTGATGGCGTTACAGCTACTACAGCTGAATTAAATATCATAGACGGTGTTACAGCCACTACAGATGAATTAAACCTTATTGATGGTGTAACAGCCACTACTGCAGAACTTAATATCCTAGATGGCGTTACAGCTACAGCTACAGAACTAAATCTTATAGATGGAGTAACTAGTACAACTGCAGAACTAAACATCTTAGATGGCGTTACAGCTAGTGCAGCAGACATAAATTTAATAGACGGTATAACTAACGGAACAGTTATAGCAAGTAAAGCAATCGTTACAGATGCTAACATAGACATAACTGGTGGTAGAAATATTACTATTAGTGGCGAACTTGATGCAGGTTCTTTAGACGTATCGGGTAATGCTGATATTGACGGAACTACAAACTTAGATGTAGTAGATATTGATGGTGCAGTTGATATGGCTACAACGCTTACTGTAGCAGGTAACGTAGACTTTAACGGTGATTTAGATGTTGATGGTACTACAAATTTAGATATTGTAGACATTGACGGAGCTGTAGATATAGCAACTACTTTAACAGTTGGTGGAAATGTAGACTTTAATGGTAATCTAGATGTAGATGGAACACTAGAAACAGATGCTATTACTATAAACGGAACAGAAATTACAAGTACAGCAGCTGAACTAAATGCTTTAGACGGCATTACTGCAGTAGTTGGAGAGCTTAATGCTTTAGATATTGGTAGTACTGCTGTCGGCACAGCCGTAGCTTCCAAAGCAGTTATATTAGATTCTAATAAAGATTATACAGGTGTAAGAAACTTTACATTATCAGGTGAGTTAGACGCTGCAACCTTAGACATATCAGGTAATGCAGACATTGACGGTACTTTAGAAGCCGATGCAATTACTATTGCTGGTGTTACTCTAGCAGAAACCATATCAGATACTGTTGGAGCTATGGTAGCTTCTAATACTGAAACAGGTATTGCAGTTACATACGATGATGCAGATAACACTTTAGACTTTGTAATCGGTGATAACGCTATTGTCCAATCTATGATAGCTGATAATGCTATTGATTCTCAAATGTATGTAGATGGCAGTATTGACTTAGTACACATGTCTGCAAACTCTGTAGACTCTGACCAATATGTTGATGGCTCTATTGACACAGCACACATTGCAGACAGCCAGATTACAAGTGCAAAGATAGTAGACGGAACAATCGCTACAGGTGACATTGCTGATGATGCAGTCACAGGTGCTAAACTTGCAAACAATATAGACATAGCAGGAACTTTAGACGTTACTGGATTGCTTACAGCAGATGCTAACGTAGTAGTTGCAGGAAACCTTACAGTAAACGGCACTACAACAACTCTAAACACTGCAACACTTGATGTAGAAGACAAGAACATCACTATAAATTATGGTGCAGGAGATACTTCAGGCTCTGCAAACGGAGCAGGTATTACAATTCAAGATGCTGTAGATGCGTCTAACAATGCTACAATCCTTTGGGATACAACTAATGATGAGTTTGATTTCTCACATCCTATTAATGTAGCAGGTAAAGTTACAAGTACAGGTACTTCAGTCTTTGCAAGTCTTGATATTTCAGGCGATATAGACGTAGACGGAACTACTAATCTAGACGTAGTAGATATAGACGGTGCTGTAAACATGGCGACTACCTTGCTTGTTACAGGCAACGTAGACTTTAATGGCGATTTAGACGTAGACGGCACTACTAACCTTGATGTCGTTGATATTGATGGTGCTGTAGACTTTGCATCTACAACAGCTCACGCAGGTAATGCAACTTTTGCTGACAATGCTAAAGCTATCTTTGGTGCTGGTTCAGATTTACAGATTTACCACGATGGGTCTTCTAGTCGTATTCATGATGCAGGTACAGGCGATTTACTTATTAATGGACAAGCAAATATTATTCTAGGTGCGTTGAGTGGAGAGGAGTATTTAAGAGCTACAGAAAATGGTGCTGTATCAATAAAATACGACAACGCAACCAAACTAGCCACAGCAAGTGGTGGTATAACAGTTACAGGAGAAGTAGCAGCTACAAGCTTAGACATCTCAGGTGACATAGACGTAGACGGAACTACTAACCTTGATGCTGTAGATATAGATGGTGCTGTAGATATGGCTTCTACGTTGCAAGTAGACGGGGTTGCTACATTTACATCTACACCAGTATTCAGTTCTGATATTACTGTTAATGATGACATATTTTTAACCACTGATTCTGCGGCAATTAAATTTGGAAATGGTCAAGAAGTTACTCTTACGCACACTAACGATGTAGGTTTAACTTTAAATAGCTCTAACCGATTTATGTTTAGAGATTCAGCAATTTATTTATCTTCTACTCAAGATGGTCAACTTACGATAGTCGCTGACACTGAAATTGAACTTAATGCAACTACACTTGATATTAATGGTAACATTTTAGCATCTGGTACTTTAGGCGTTACAGGAGCAATCACAGCCAACGCAGGTGTAGTAGTAGATAACATTACAATAGATGGCACACAAATAGATTTATCAAGTGGTGATTTAACACTAGACGTTGCAGGAGATATTATTCTTGATGCTGATGGTGGTGACATACATTTTTATGACGGAGGAGTTGCTCATGGTAATTTTTTACTGAGTGGCACAGACTTTACAATTGGCAGTTCTCAAAATAATGGAGATTTAGTATTTAGAGGTATAGATGGTGGGGCAAACGTAACAGCCCTTACCCTTGATATGTCAGCAGCAGGTGCAGCTAGTTTTAATTCTACAGTAAGCGTTGCAGGAGTTGGAGTAATTGGAGCTACCGATGGTGACCTAAACATTTACTCAACAGCCGCCAGTCATGGTGGATTACGTTTGGGTAATGGGTACGTTGCACCTACTAACAATGCTGGAACTATTACAAATGATGCAATAAGTTTAGGGCTTAGTGGTCAAAGATTTACAAATTTATATTTGAGCGACAGTGTACAAAATAGTGGTAAAGCTGGCTCGGCATCAGTGTTTAATGAAGATGGAACTACAGCAGACTTTAGAGTTGAATCAACTTCTAACGCTAATATGTTATTTGTTGATGGTGGTAATAATAGGGTTGGAATTGGAGCAGTACCTTCAGCACCTTTTAGTGTTTCTGCAGCAGATGGAACTCTTGCTGTTTTTACAAATGCTTCAGATGCAGATTTACATATTAAAACAGCTTCAGCAGTTACTTTGGTTACTCCAAGCACAGGCACTTTAGCATTAGGTACAAGCAACACAGAAAGACTTAGAATTGATAGCTCTGGAAATATAATAATTGCTGCAGGTTCAGGCACACTTCAAACAGCTACAGCAGGAACCTCTAACGTACGCTTTGGTGTCAACGCAGGTAACTCCATTGCAAGTGGTGGTACTGGTAACGTAGCTGTAGGGGATGAAGCAGGTACTGCGATTACTACTGGTGATTATAATACTGCACTTGGTTTTTATGCTTTATATACAGAAGATACAGCTAGTAAATCTACAGCAGTAGGTACTTCAGCATTACAAGTACAAAACGCAGGAACTGTTGATGCTTTTAATACAGCAGTAGGCTTTGCCGCAGGAGTCGCAGTAACCACAGGTATTCAAAACACCCTTATCGGTGGTCTAGCAGGTGATGCAATAAATACAGGTGACGAAAATGTAACAGTCGGATATAACTCTTTAACTACCAATACAAAAAGTTTTTATAATGTTGCAGTAGGTAACTCCGCTTTAGCAGCACATAATCTTACTTCTGATGCCGCAGGGTATAACACAGGCATTGGGCACAACGCAGGAGCCGCAGTAACCACAGGCGTAAACAACACCCTCATAGGTGCTTTAGCAGGTGATGCTTTAACTGATGCTGATTACAACGTATCTCTTGGAGCATACACACTAACAGGCGATACATTAGGCAGTAAATCAACTGCTATTGGATATGCAGCATTACAAACTCAGAACTTTACTACTGCAACAGATAGTTTTAATACTGCCGTTGGAGCATACGCAGGGGTTGCAGTAACCACAGGTATT
>Ga0209709_10002184_pt1 | contig 17366 bp, 17 predicted proteins | sample ArcticOcean_MG_C_2_FD_187435 | JGI IMG/M metagenome (GOLD analysis project Ga0209709, IMG submission 187435) | Marine microbial communities from western Arctic Ocean - ArcticOcean_MG_CB4_136 (SPAdes) (version 2) | ecosystem: Environmental > Aquatic > Marine > Oceanic | place: Arctic Ocean... | reverse complement strand
CTTTGGGGTCACGTTCATTATCGCCACCCACTCCGGGGCAGTCCTGGCTGACCCTCGCTTCAGCCTGGTGAAGGTCCAGCGTGTCCCCGACTGGGACGGTCGAAAAAATAGCCGGGTATCCCTCGCTGAAATCGATTCCGGGGAACGGTCCCGCCTGGCAAGGGCAGGGGTCCCGGTTTCGGAAATGCTTTACCTCTACCGGGTGATCTTGCTGGTGGAAGGGCTCCACGACCTCTGGGTGCTCGACGAGCTGATCGGCGCCGAGCTCGACAATGCGGGGGTCAAGGTTGTCCCAGTTCACGGCGCCAAGCAGGCGGCATCGTTGTTTGCTTCAGAGGCCGGGCTGCTGTTCGAACACGTACCCGACGCCAAGTTCGTTATCGCCGTCGACGGCACCAAACAGGAACTGCTCGCAGAGATGCTCGCCACGGTTCAACAAGACCACCACAACCAGGACTGTCTTGGTGAGCTAGATCGGCTCGTTCACAGCGGTGAACCCTCCGAGGAGGCAAAGGTGATGCACACCCTGCTCCGCCGGGCCGTCGAGACCGGGCGCATCGACGACATCGGCGGGCTGTTCGGGTTCGTCGAGAAGGACATCATCGAGTACCTCAACCCGGAAGGGTTCGGTCTCGACAGGACCTGGCCAGAGCTGCGCAGCGAGCACCAAGAACGTCTCGAAAACAAGAAGAACACCCCGAGAGACTTCAAGCGTTGGCTCGAGCTCACCAGGGACGCCAGCTTCGACGAGGTCACCATCCGGCTAGCAGCCCCCCACGGCTCGCTACCGGCCGAGGTTCTTGAGCTCCTCGAGCTCTGCAAGAACGCCGGCCGAGATAGCTAACCCGGCGGGTCTTTTCGATCATGTTCCTGACACAGCCGTGACACAACTCGTTGAGAAATAGCGTGATCTATTGTGACCTGACGTGAACGATCAATAAGCCGGTAGATCTTAGTTTGTTTGGGATCGCAGCGGTTTTCCGCTCTAGTTCCCGGGAGAGTAGAATCGACCTGAATCGGTCTGGGGGACCGAAGGTCGGAGGTTCAAATCCTCTCAGCCCGACCCCTGAGAATCCCTGCTACGGCAGGGATTCTTGCCGTTTTCAGCGGTGGCGTGGCAGCTCCATGCGGACGTTGGCGTGGGTCATTGGAAGGTGGTGGCCGGCGCCGGGGACCTCCGACAGAGCGACACCTCGTAGTTCTGATGCCTAGCTGCGATCACCGATCCGGTCGTCTGAGCCCCAGACCATCGCGACGGTCACGCCGAGATCGTCGGCAAGATCCCTCCACCGTTTCGAGTCGGTAGTGGGGATCAGAAGGTCCATTGCGTCGCGATACGCAGGCCAGGTGTGAAGCGACGCAGCCTTGGCAATCTGTCAGGGAAGCTCTGGCGTGACGAGGGCAGTGATTAACCCATTGTGTGGGCGCCCACAACGAGTGGCCGATCGGTGAGGCCGAGATCCTCGAGGGCATCGAGGTGATCGTCGGCGGTGAACTGGTCTCGATCCCGACCATCCGATACCGGCGGCGACCGTGAGAGCGGCTGCACGGTCGCGCGCTCCGGTTACTGTTCGGGTGGCAGGTAGATAGCGGTCCACGTCTGGCCGGCGTCGGTGCTTGTGTGGATGGCGCCGCCGTGTGCGGTCAGCCACCACTGGCCGTCATCGGTGTGCAGAGTTTCGATCTCTTCAATTTCGGAAGCCACGCTCGTCCATGGGCCATCGGGGTGACGCAGCATGACTGTGCCTTGCGCGTCAACCGCGAATACGCCATCGACGGTGGGGACGAGTGCGTGGAAGTCGCGCCGGCCGAGAAGGTCGGTTTCGACGGTCCAGGTTTGACCGAAGTCGGCGCTTCGATCGAGGCCAAGGTACGGCGGGTGATCTTCGACTCAATACTTTTCGAGTCGCAAATCGGGGTGTCCGCTGGCGAGAAGACCGTCTGCGTCGGCCGACATGGACATGAGGTCGTGTTGTTCGGTTCCGACTAAGACGGCGCGATCGAACTCGTCGATTCGATACAAGCCACCGTGGCTTGCAACCAACAACGTGTCGTCATCGGTGAGCACCAAGTCGTGGATATGCCCAAGCGCGCCGGGTTCGGCGGCAACTTCATCGCTGTCGTTCGCGCAGGATGCGACGGCGAGCAGGACAGCAAACGAAAGAGCGAGGGCACGAGGAGAGGTCATCACTCGCCACGTTATGGGGTCCCCTCGGCGGAAGGTCAAGTAGCGTTGAAGGTATGAAGATTGGTGAGCTCGGTGATCAGTGTGGTGTGACGACCAAGACGGTCCGGTACTACGAATCGATCGGCTTGCTTGAGGAACCGTTGCGGACGCCCAGCGGCTATCGAGATTATGGCGGGGCGGCAGTTGAGCGATTGCGATTCATTCGAGATGCACAGTCGACGGGTCTGTCGCTGGCCGAGATTTCTTCTGTGCTGGAACTTAAAGAGGCGGGGGAGCGGTCGTGCGCCCACACGATGGACCTGATCGACTCGCACGTTCTGGCGATTGACGCCCAGATCGACCAGTTGACGGCCGCTCGAGGCGAACTCGCGACATTGGCGAAGCGAGCAAAGGGCCTCGATCCGGCGTCGTGCACCGACCCAAATCGGTGTCAGGTCATCGACGAGGCGCGCCAATAATACTGAGCTCCGTGAAACTGCTTGACCTTCCAGTCCAATGGAAGCTCTACGGTTACGGCATGGCCCAAGAATCGATGTCTCGCTCTGATCTGGCGATCGATGGGATGACGTGTGCCGCGTGTGCGAATCGGATCCAACGCCGGTTGGGCAAACTCGATGCGGTCAGTGATGCCCAGGTGAACTTTGCGACCGGCCGAGCAACTGTCGTCCACGATGGGTCGGTTGATGATGTCGTTCTCGCCGGGGAAGTAGCTGCGCTCGGGTACCGCGTCATCGCCAAAGACGATGGCGACGACGCCGAAGATCGCCGAGAAGCAGATCTGTTACGACGCCTCGTTTTTGGTGTTGCGCTCGCCGTGCCCGCAATGGTGATCTCGATGATTCCCGCGTTGCGCTTCGACGGCTGGGAGTGGCTCGTCGCAGCCTTGGCATCACCGGTGATCTTGTGGTCCGGATGGGGTTTTCACCGGGCCGCGTGGATGAACATCCGCCATGGCTCGACGACGATGGACACGCTGGTGTCACTGGGATCGCTTTCGGCCCTCGTGTGGTCCTCGGTGGTTCTGATCGGCGATGTCGACGACGGGCATATCTACTTCGAGACCGGTGCCGTCATCGTCACCCTCATCTTGTTGGGTAAATGGTTCGAGCTCCGAGCCAAACGCCGGTCCGGCGACGCGATCCGCGCTCTGGCTGACCTTGGCGCCCGTAATGCTCGGCTCGAAAATGGCCAGGAGGTCGCGCCCGAGGATCTCGAGGTTGGCATGCGGTTCTTGGTCCGACCCGGCGAGAAGATCGCCACCGACGGCCTGGTCATCGACGGTCATTCCGCCGTCGACGCATCGATGGTGAGCGGCGAACCAATCCCGGTCGAAGTTGGTCCCGGCGATGAGGTGATCGGCGCAACTATCAATGCCAACGGCTCGCTTGTCGTCGAGGCAACCAAGGTCGACGCCGACACCGCATTGGCGCAGATCATCCGGTTGGTCGACCAAGCCCAGGGCAGTCGGGCCGAAGTGCAGCGCCTGGCCGACCGAGTGTCGGCGGTATTCGTGCCGGTGGCGATCCTCACGGCTCTCGTCACGCTGGTGGCGTGGCTGGTGTTCGGCAACGATTCTGGCGACGCCTTCACCGCCTCGGTGGCGGTCCTGATCATTGCCTGCCCATGTGCGCTTGGTCTCGCGACACCACTCGGAATCATGGTCGGTACGGGCCGTGGCGCGCAGCTTGGTGTGATCATCAAAGGCGGAGAAGTGTTGGAGGACAGCCGGTCCATCAATGCGATCGTTGTTGACAAAACCGGCACCATCACCGAAGGACGAATGTCGCTGAACAAGGTGCTCGGTGCTGGCCTCTCAACCGAAGATCGGGACCTCGTTCATCGGCTGGCGGCATCGGTCGAAGCCCGATCCGAGCACCCAATAGCGCAGGCAATTGCCGGTTCAGTCGACACTCACCTCGACGTGGATGACTTCGAGAACATCCCTGGATCCGGTGTTACCGCCCACGTCGGCGGTCTTGAGGTCCGAGTCGGCCGCCGCAGCCTCTTTGACCATGTCCCTGATGAGGTCGAGGAGTGCGCCGCCGCAGCCGAGGCCGAAGGCGCAACGGCAGTATTCGCCGGACGTAAGGGCGTTGCTGAAGTGGTCTTCGTTGTCGCTGACCAGGTGAAAGCGACATCGGCGGCCGCCATAGCGGCGTTTCATGACCAGGGTCTGTCGGTCACGCTCCTTACCGGAGACAATCAACGAACCGCCGACGCTGTCGCCGCGGTAGTATCGATCGGTTGGTTCGCCGGTGATGCGGTGATCGCCGAGGTCTACCCCGATGACAAGGCCGCCGTGATCAAGGCTCTTCAAGCGGACGGTAAGCGGGTTGCTATGGTGGGTGACGGCATCAACGACGCCCCTGCTCTCGCTCAAGCCGATCTCGGGATCGCGGTCGGTACCGGCACCGATGTCGCCATCGAAGCGTCCGACCTCACGATCGTCTCCGGCGACCTGCGGGCCGTGGCCGACGCCATCGCGCTCTCGCGGTGCACGCTGTCCACGATCAAAGGCAACTTGTTCTGGGCCTTCGCCTACAACGCCGCCGCTATCCCGCTTGCCGCGTCCGGCATACTCAACCCGATGATCGCCGCGGGGGCGATGGGGGTTTCATCGCTGTTCGTCGTCAGCAACAGTCTCCGTCTCCGCAGTTTCGCCGGCTACCGGCGCACCGACCTCTGACCTGCCACCAATCCCGAAAAGCGACCTTGCTCCATGGCTACGCCAACAACATTCAACGTCCCCGGCATCAGCTGCCAACACTGCATCGATGCCATCACCCGCGAGGTGACAGCAGTAGAAGGTGTCGCTGACGTCGCAGCTGATCTCGACGCGAAGACCGTCGCCGTCGTCGGTGGAGACGATTCGGCAGTTCGTGCTGCGATCGACGAAGCCGGCTTCGACATCGCCTGAGGCCCGTTCGCACTATTTGGTCTAGGTGACCTCGAGGTCTTCGGCGGCCACGATTTCGCCGTCCTCTTCGGACCAGCGGAACAGCTTGGCGGCGTCGCTCGCGTCCCACTTGGTCGAACTGAGTGAACCAAGCCGCAGACCGGCGGTTTCGTAGGACCCGATCGCGTCGAGGCCGGCGGTGAACGACTTGACGGTCAGTTCCTCACCGGCGGCGGTGGCGGCCTGGACGAAGATGTCCATTACGTGACAGGCCAGCATGATCTGGCCGATGTTGTTGAGGTCATCGTCGCCGGGATCGGGCAAGGCGGGCTCATCGGGTCGCAACTCGTTCCACCGATCAACGCATTCGACGGTGGGCTCATGACCCGACTGGAAAAGGTCGCTTCCCGTTTCGTTGAGGATGAGCCGGACCAGCCGCAGCTCGTCGTCGGTTGCCCCTTGGTCGTAGATGAAGTCAGCCAACACGTCAGGTGACGTCGTCCAGATCGGCACCGCGAAGGCATTGCGGTTGAACGCCGCGAGCACCGCCACGTTGTCGCCCAGGTTGATCATGCCCTCCACGCCTTCGGCCCGGTAACGCTCGATGGTGACGTCGAGATTGGACGCGAGTTCGGTCTGGTCGGCCTCGCTGGAGATGTCGACCGTCCTGACGACCTTGGCGGCGCCGAGCGCCTCAAGGGATGCGGCAACGGAGTCGACACGGTCGCCGGAGGCGCCAGAGACGGCGAGCACCTTGCCTTCGATGGCGTCGTCCAGTTCGAGCGCGGCGAGAATCGCACCGTCAGTTCGGCTCGGAAGCCGGCCGGGGAAGATGAAGGGGACAGTCGAGCGTTCGAAGACTTCATCCGAGAGATCGCCGCTCGGGGCACCGATGAATGGTGTGTCGCTGGTCTCGGTGTAACAGAGCACGTTGGTGGGCGGCCTTGAGGTGCCGAGAACAAGGAAGACTTCCTCGTCCTCGATGAACTCGGCGCACACGCGGTCGGCCGCGGCGAGGTCGACCGGGGAGGCCACTCGGTACACCGGCTCGATTTGGCGGCCAAGGATCCCGCCGTTTTCGTTGAGCTCGTCGATCAGTATCTGGTAGTGCTGTTGCTGGTCGCCGTAGCCGACGTCAACTCCGAGTTCGAGAATGGCATCGAGGTCGAAGTGGAGGATTCCGACCTTGATGGCCGTGGGCGTCACGCCGCGATAGCTCGCGGTCAGCTCGAGATCTGGGGCCGGTTCCGTCGTGGTTGTCGTCTCATCGCTCCCAAGGTCGGGCGCGGTGGTCTCCGGTGGTGCCTCACTCGTCGACGGCGGTAGATCGGCATTTCCCGCGTCGGTGTCGTCCGATCCGCAGCCGGCAGCGACGACCGCAGCCACGCAAAGAACGATTGCCCATCTCTTGATTCGATATCGACCCATGACGCGATGCTAGGCACGGCAGAAGGGCCGCCGCCAGTGCGGGTGGCCGCGGACACAACTACGCGATCGGGTAGAAGTCGGGCAAGATCTGGAACCGGGAAGGGTTCGTCTGGCCACGGTTTCGGCAGGGTCGAGCTGATCGATGATCGCGTTCGTGCCCCGCGAAACGATGGTGCAGTATGCTGACGCCGATCGGAGCCGAGGTGAGGCAACACATGACTGATTCGAAGTTCGACGAGGGCATGGCGGCCCGCCGCCGGGTGCTCGGCGACGAGTATGTTGACCGGGCATTTGCTGGTCTCGACTCATTCAATCGCGAGTTCCAGGAGACTGTCACCGAGTACTGCTGGGGTGGCGTGTGGGCCCGGTCGGTTCTCACCGACAAGCAACGCAGCCTCAACAATCTCTGCATCCTTTCCGCGCTGAACCGCTCGCATGAGTTCAAAACCCATCTTCGCGCTGCGATCGGCAACGGCTGCACGCTCGAGGAGATTCGCGACACACTTCTGCAGGTGTCGGTCTATGCCGGTGTCCCGGCCGGTGTCGAAGCATTCCGTCTGGCCCGTGAGGTGCTCGATGATCTCGGGATCGTTCCCGACGAAACGATGAAAGCGGAGCCGACATGACTTCCATTGATCCGGCTGCCGCTGCGGTCGAACTCATTGGCATCGACAAGGTGTTCAACGAGGGGACGGCCAACGCGGTCGAAGCCCTTCGTGGCATCGACCTCACCGTTCAGCAGGGCGATTTCATTTCCCTGATTGGGCCGTCCGGCTGCGGCAAGTCAACCCTACTCCGAGTCATCGCAGACCTCTTGCCGCCCAGCAGTGGCACGGCCAGCGTGTTCGGCAAGACCGCCACTCAAGCTCGGCTCGACCAGGACCACGCGATGGCCTTCCAGAAAGCCGGACTTTTTGACTGGCGGACGGTCCGAGCCAACATCGAGCTCCCGCTAGAGTTGAAGGGTTGGTCCAAGGCCAAACGCAGGGCCCGCAGCGAAGAGATGCTCGAGCTCGTGAAACTTGACGACTTCGCTTCGCACTATCCGTTTCACCTGTCGGGCGGTATGCAGCAACGGGTGGCGATCGCCCGCTGCTTGACGTTCGAACCGAAGCTCTTGTTGATGGACGAACCGTTCGGTGCGCTCGACGAGATGACCCGCGAACACATGCAAGCGGAACTCCTACGCATCTATCAGGAGCTCGACACCACCATCGTCTTCGTCACGCACTCGATTGCCGAAGCGGTCTATCTGTCGTCGCGGGTGGTTGTGATGTCGCCTCGGCCAGGCGAGATTCACTCAACGATCGACGTTGACCTTGGCGAGCGGACTGATGCCATTCGAAATGACGCAGCCTTCTTCGAGAAGACCAATGAGGTGCGCAATGCACTTCGTTCGGTGGAACAGGTACCTGGCTGACGCTAGTAGTCGCCCGCCGGGTGGCTCGATCCGAGCATCTCGTCGTAGATGTCGAGTCGACGGTCTCGAAGCGGCTGGTTGAACGGATTGCCGTGGCGCTCGGCCCGTGACCCAATCAGATCGATGTCGGCATAGATGATCTCGGGGGACTCGGCACTGGCCGGGCCCGCGATCGGCCAACCGGCATGGTCAACGATGATGCTCTGGCCAATGAACGGTTGGTCGCCGTCGGCGCCTACCCGGCCTGCGGCGGCGACGTAGACGAGATTGGTATGAGCGTTAGTCATACACAAAAGGTTTGCCATCGCCGGTAGGTCGTCTCGCTGGGTGGGCACGGGAACCCAGTTCGAGGGAGCGCAGATCAGATCCGCCCCCTGCGCGGCCATCAGCCGGAACGACTCGGGGAACCAGCAGTCGTAACAGATGTGCATGCCAATTCGGCCGAGCGGGGTGTCGTAGACCGGAACACCTAGGTTGCCCGGTTCATAGAAGGTCTTCTCGAGCGCCCAGGTGTGCGCCTTGCGGTAGGTGCCGATCATTCCGTCGGGACCCATCAACACGGAGGTGTTGTAGAGGTGGTCGCCATCGCGCTCAACCACCCCGGCAACAAGATGCACGTTGTTGTCGCGGCACAGCGCGAGCCATTGCTGACACGCACTGCCAGCGGGCACCGGCTCGGCAACTTCTTGAGCCTGCTCGACGCTGTTGAAAGCCCACCCGGTTGTCGAACACTCAGGGAGCACGAGCAGATCGGTGCCGTTCGCGATGGCTTCAGCGCAAGCAACTGCCTGATCGGCGAGGTTCCCTGCGACGTCGCCGAGGGTCGGTTCGGTTTGTAGGCACGCGATCCGAATCTGAGTCATGAGACTCCTCTCAAAGGGGTCGACGGGACGTCATCGAGCGAAACCCGCCCGGTGCGCAACAACGTTGCGATGCGGCCTGCTGATTCCACCACATGGACGGCGAGTGCGGGCATCTCGCTGGGCGTCATGCGAAATGTAGGACCGCCGATCCATACCGAGCACACCATCGTGTCGTCCAGAAGTACGGGAGCGGCAATGGCGGCGGCCCCGGGGTCGAGTTCCTCATAGGCCGCTGCGTAGCCCCGATTTCGGCTGATGACGAGATCTTCTTCGAGACGGGAGCGAGCGGGAGTGTCGAGAGCGGAGAGCGCTTCGCTGATGAGCGTCGGATCGTGATGCCACGCGAGAAACGCCTTGCCGGTCGACGAGCGGGTAATGGGAAGGCGGCGGGGGACTGGCTTGCTTGTCTGGCTGATGAGTTGCGGTCCTTGAACCTGCAGCACGACTACGACGTCGGTGCCAATCAGCAAATCGATGCCCGCGGTTTCGTGAGTGCGGGCGCGTAGGCGAATGAGCTCACGGCGCAGAAGTTCGATCGATCCGTCGCCCTGCACACGATCGGCCATCAGCGCGATGAGCGCGAACGAGACGCGGTATCGACGAGTGTCGGTGTCGATCTCGAGGAGTTGTTCGTCGACGAGGGCGCGAAGGATACGAATACACGTTGCCTTGGGGATGGTCGACTCCCGTGCGACTTCGCTCAACCCCATCGGCTCTGGGCTGGAGGCGACGAGTCGAAGAAGGGACGCAGTCCGCAGCGCGAGTACTGACTGCGTCACGACCGACGCCAAAGTCGCTGTGCTACGTTTTCTGTGGACCGACGGTTCATAGAATGGACCACCCTACCTGATGGCGGGTGGGTAGAGAAGGGTGGGGCACGAGTGGACGCAACCGAGACCACCTCACCAGTACTCAATGAAGCTGATGTCGCCCGCATGCTGCAACACGATCGAGATCACGTGCTCACCTCGTGGTCGACCCAGTCGACCATCGACCCGCTGCCCGTTGCCGGCGGCGAGGGCGCCTGGTTCTGGACCCACGACGGCCGCCGATTCCTGGATTTTCAGTCGCAGCTCGTCAATTTGAATCTCGGACACCAACACCCTCGCCTGGTGGAATCCATCAAACGCCAAGCCGACAAGCTCTGCTACATCTCGCCGGGCGCGGCGAACGAGGCGCGCAGTGAACTCGGCGCCCAACTGGCCGAAATTACGCCGGGTAATCTCACCGCCAGCTACTTCACCACCGGTGGCGCCGCTGCCGTCGAGAGCGCGATCAAGCTGGCCCGCCACGTCACCGGCCGTTCGAAGGTGATCGCCCGCAATCGTTCGTATCACGGCGCAACCATGGGCACAGTCACAGTCGGCGGCGATCCGCGCCGCTGGGATGCCGAGCCAGGTGTTCCCGGTGTCGTGCGAATGCTCGATCCCTACACCTACCGCTGCCCGGCCGGACATCCCGATCCGTGTCCCGTGTGCACCGGTGCGCCGCACTTCGAAGAGATTCTTATGTACGAGAATCCCGAAACGGTCGCCGCGGTCGTTCTCGAGACAGTGACGGGCACCAACGGCATCATCTATCCGCCCGACGGCTATCTCAAAGCAATCCGAGAAGTCTGCGACAAACACGGCATCATGCTCATTCTCGATGAGGTCATGGTCGGGTTCGGCCGAACCGGCACCTGGTTCGCCTGCGACCACTACGACGTCGTCCCCGACATCTTGTGCGTGGCCAAGGGAATCAGTTCGGGCTACGTGCCCCTCGGCGCTATGATCGTGAGCGCGCCGATCCGGGCCTGGCTGGAAGACAACCGCTTCTCGATCGGTCAGACCTATGCCGGGCATCCTTTGGCCTGCGCCGTTGGAGTCGAATCGATCAAGGTGTTTCAGGACGAAGACATCCTGAACCGAACGGTTGTCGCCGGTAAGCTGGTGACTGCTCGCCTGAATGAAATGGCCGACCGTCGACGCTGCATCGGCGATGTGCGCGGGCGCGGACTCTTCCACGGCGTCGAATTGGTTCGGGACCGCGAGACCAAAGAGCCGCTGGTGCCGTTTGGAGCCAAGGGAGCAGCGGCAGCACCGATGACTGCGATCATCCGTGGAGCCAAGGAGCGAGGTCTCATCCTCGCGAACAACAACAACGTCATCCGGCTGGCGCCACCCCTCATCACGCACCACGACGACCTTGAACTCGGGTTGGCGATTCTCGATGAGCTGCTCGGGATCGTCGACGAGGAGATCGCCTGATGGCCGGCCTTATTGTCCGAGGGGGCGAGGTGGTCTCGGCCAGCGGAGTGTTCGCCGCCGACGTGGTCGTTGACGGTGAGAAGATCGTCGGGTTGGTCGACCCCGGTTCAGGCACCGCCGAATGCGAGATCGACGCCCGCGGCTGTTATGTGATGCCCGGCGGTATCGACACCCATACACATCTGGAGAATCCGGCTCTCGCATTTACCACAGTGAGCTCGGACGACTTCTATACAGGCACGACCGCCGCAGCCGCTGGTGGCACAACCACAATCGTCGACTTCGTGAAGTCCCGCCCCGAAGAGTCGATTTACGATGCCTTCCAGGCTCGACGAGCGGTTGCCGAAGAGAAGGTCGTCGTCGACTTCGGACTTCATCCGATGGTTCCGAGCAACGCCCTCGAAGTCAACTCCATTGCCGAGCTGCGACAGCTCGCCGCGGAGGGCGCGACGAGCTGGAAGTTCTTTATGGCCTACCAGGGGATGATGGTCGACGACGCCACTTTGATAGCGGGCTTTCGGGCCGCGGCTGAAGAAGGCGTGATGCCGATGGTCCACGCGGAGAACGGGCATCTCGTTCAAGACGCGACCGACCGTCTTATCGCCGCAGGGATGGTCGAAGAACATCACCACCTCGCCGCTCACACCCACACGTCCGAACAGGAGGCGGTCCACCGAGCGATCGCCATCGCCGAGTCAGTCGGCAGCGCCCTGTTCGTCGTTCACGTGTCGAGTCGTTTCGCCGCTGCGGAGATCCAACAGGCCCGGGCGCGAGCGCTGCCGGTCCACGGTGAGACCTGCCCGCAGTATCTGCTCGCCGCGTATGAGGACTACGAAGGACTCGGCCATGAGGCCGCCAAATACCTCTGCTCACCGCCGATCCGCGAGCGCGCCAATCAGGAGAGCCTGTGGGAAGCCCTTGTGAGCGACGCGTTGTCGACCATCGGCACCGACCACGCAGCGTTCTGTATGGGGCAACCCGACGATCTCCCACCGCAGAAGGGCCGCGGTGCGGGCTACTTCCCTGACGTGCCCAACGGTGTTCCTGGTATCGAGGACCGTCTGTCGCTGATCTGGCAGGCGGGTGTCCGCCAGGGCCGTTTCGATGTCAGCCGCTTCGTCGACCTTGTCGCCACTCGCCCCGCCAAACTCTTCGGTCTCTACCCCGAGAAGGGTGCAATCGAGGTGGGCGCCGATGCCGACCTCGTGGTGTGGAACCCCGAGCTCCGTCGAACGGTTCGCGCCGCCGATCAACACATGCGCACCGACTACAACCTCTATGAGGGCACCGAGATCGTCGGTGGTCCTACCCATGTCTTCTCCAGAGGCGAACTCGTCGTCGAACACGGCGAGGTGAACGCGCCACGGGGGCGTGGTCAATATCTCGCCCGTCATCGCCCGTTTGCGCCCAAGGCGAGCAGTTGATGGAACCTTCGATTCCGCTCGGTGTTCATCTGGGCGAGCGCCTGACACTTGATCAGACATGGTGGCAGGCTGAGTTTGCCGACACCCACGGATTCGAATCGGTCTGGGTCGCCGAAGGACGACTGGCCCGAGATGGCATTGTGCCGGCGGCCGTCATTGCTTCGCGGACAAAGCGGGTGGGTGTGGCGACGGGTGTTGTCAACAACAAGACCCGCAACGCCGCGCTCATGGCCGTGACCTTCAAGACCCTTGACGAGATCGCTCCGGGCCGGGCGATCCTTGGGATCGGCGCGTGGTGGGAACCCATCGCGTCGAAGGTCGGGACCCCGGTCGAACGACCGGTCACCGCGATGCGTGAATACGTGGGGGTGCTCCAGGCGTTCTTTCGCAACGACCTGGTCAACTTTTCGGGGGACTTCGTCCACATGGACGGTGTGCGTTTCGACAGCATGTATCACGAGAACAAGCCCATCGATGTGCCGATCTACTTCGGCTCGGTCGGGCCTCAGATGCTGCAGCTGGCCGGTGAGATCAGCGATGGTGTGAATCTCGATTTTCTACTTCCGGTGTCGTACCTCAAAGGCGCGTTGGCGGCGATCAACAAAGGCATCGCCAAACGAGACGACGGTCGCGACAAGATCCACATCACTCAGATCGTGGCCTGCAGCGTCGACGAGGACGATCCCGACGAGGCTGTCGATGCGTGCCGTGCTTTCCTTACCCAGTACCTGATGCAGCAGCCCCACATCGCCGAGCACTGTGGTGTCGACCCAGAACTCGTCGACCGTATCAAAGAGGTGGCGGGCTGGCCGGCGACGCCCGATGACGTGCGCCGGGCGATGACCCTTGTGCCGACCTCGCTGGTCCACGAAGTCACTGCATGCGGCACCGCCGGTCAGGCCTACGAGAAGCTCTGCGAGTTTCACGATGCAGGTGTAGAACTTCCGTTGATCTCCACCCACGGTGACAAAGAACAGACCCTTCTTGCGCTGGCCGGCGCAGCCGGGAGAGGCTGAGGACGATGACATCTCTCTACGGCGTGGCCGCCGTCCAGCTCCAGCCCTCAGCCGACCGAGCCGCGAATCTCCGTGAAGCGGCTGACCTCATCGACGAGGCCGCCGGGCTCGGCGCGAAGCTCGTGGTCCTCCCCGAAATCTTCTCGGCCCCCTTTGTTGCGGCGGAGATCGACCCGACCTATTTCGACTGGGCCGAGGAGCTCGACGGCGCCAGCAACACCATGGTGGCCGAACGTTCGGCCGCTCACGGGATCACGATCGTCTCGTCGATCTTTGAAGCGAGCACCACGCCCGGAGTGCACCACAACACGGCAAGTGTCTTCGTCAACGGCGAGGTCGCCGTGCACTACCGGAAATCGCACCTGCCGTTCTCGAATGGGTTCCCCGAGAAGTACTACTTCCGGCCCGGCGAAGAGCCGCCGCCCGTGGTCGATCTCGGACCGACCAAAGCCGGCGTGATCATCTGTTACGAGCGGCACTTCCCCGAGCTTGGACGCCTCGTTGCCCTTGGCGGCGCATCGATCATGTGTGTACCGGTGGCGTGCGCGAGCGCACCGACGAAGGAAGTCTTCCAACTTGAGCTCCGGGCCCACGCCGTGTTCAATGCCATGTTCGTTGTGTGCGCGAATCGCGTTGGCAGCGAGGGCGGCGAGACGGCACGCAAGGATTACTACGGGCTGAGCGCGATCTATCAACCCGACGGCGAAGTTGCGGCTCAGGCTCACACAGAGGGCGCTGAGGTAGTGTTCGCCGCCGTTGACTTGGCTAGCGTTGCCGAGCGTCGTCAGCGGCTTCCGTTCCTTCGGGATCGCAGGCCCATGCTCTACACGGGTCTCGTCGAGGAATCCTCGACATGAGAGAAAACCAAAACCCGGAGGGAATATGAGAAAGACACCTACAGCACGTTGGCGCCTATTGACAGCGCTCTTCGTCTGCTTCGCACTCTTCGCCGCCGCATGCGGCGACGACAGTGAATCAGGCGGCGAAGGGGAGGGCGGCGACACGCCGTCCACCGAGGAACTCACGCCCATCTCGCTGCAGCTGCAGTGGTTCACACAGGGCCAGTTCTGCGGCTACTACGCCGGTATCGAGCAGGGCTTCTACGCCGATCGCGGTCTCGAGTTGACCATCATTGAAGGCGGCGTCGACATCGTCCCGCAGACAGTGTTGGCCAATGGCGACGTTGACTACGCCGTGTCGTTTGCCGTTCGCGGCCTCGCTTCTCGTGAGGCTGGTGCCGAGATCACGGAAATTGCGCAGGTCTTCCAACGTGCCGGTACTCGCCAGGTTTCCTGGGCCGACTCCGGAATTACGACGGTGGAGGACTGGGAAGGCAAGAAGATTGGCAACTGGGGCTTCGGCAACGAATTCGAAGTACTCGCGGCGATCCGCCAGGCCGGTCTCGATCCAACGGCCGACGTTGAGCTCGTTCAGCAGCAATTCGACATGGTGGCACTCGTCAACCGTGAGATCGACGCCGCCCAGGCGACGATCTACAACGAATACGCCCAGATGCTCGAAACGGTAAACCCCGACACGGGCGAACTGATCCAGCCAGAAGAGCTGCATGTCATCGACTACAACGATCTCGGTGTCGCGATGCTTCAGGATGCTTTGTGGGCGGAGACAGGTCGTCTCGACGATGAGGAATTCCGGGCCCAGACGGTCGACTTCCTTGCAGCGTCGATGGAAGGCTGGATCTACTGCCGAGACAACCTCGAAGCCGGTGTGGAGCTCGTGCTCGACAAGGCGCCGATCCTCGGTGAAGGTCACCAGCTCTGGCAGATCAACGAGGTCAACAGCCTCATCTGGCCGTCACCCGACGGTGTTGGTGTCCTCGACGCTGACCTTTTCCAGCAGACGGTCGACGTTGCGGTCGAGTTTGAGATTCTCACCGGGCAGCCGGCCGAGGAAGCAACTCGCAACGACCTCATCAACGAAGCGCTCGATCAGCTCCGTGAACAAGGCCTCGATGTGACGGGCGACAGCTATGCCCGCATCGAAGTCGCGCCGACACCCGGCGGCAACTAAGAGCAGAGTGTGGCCCATTGATATCAGCTGAGCTTGAGGTCTCATGAGACAAAACATAATCAATGGGCTCGTTCGCCTGATCCCATCGGCGGTAGCCATCGTGGCGCTTTGTGCGCTCTACGAGGGCTACCGCCGAATGGGGCTCGCGACCGACGAACAGTGGCCGATCATTGGTGGCGATCTGCCGGTCAAAACAAATCAAGTCACCATGCCCCCCTTGTGGGACATCATTACCCGGTTCTTCGAACCCCAGCAGCGGCGAAGCAGCACCACGGTGCTCGAGGCCGTGATTCAGGGCTCGTGGTACACGATGCGTATTTCGTTGGCGGGTTTCGTAATGGGCGCGACCATTGGAATGTCGCTCGCCATAATCATGCTCCGGTCGAAGCTGCTCGAGAAGGGGATCCTTCCGTGGGTCATCGTCTCGCAGACCATTCCTCTTCTCGCTCTTGCGCCGGTGATCGTGACGTGGGGCAATCGAATCGAAGTTGTCGACTGGCAACCGTGGATGTCGGTATCGCTGATTGCCACCTATCTCACGTTCTTCCCCGTGGCGGTGAATTGCCTACGCGGTCTCCAGTCGCCGCCCGCCCATTCCATCGAGTTGATGGAGTCCTACGCCTCGACCCGGCGCCAGACCTTGCTCAAGGTCCGACTGCCCGGCGCCGTGCCCTACATCGTGCCGGCACTCAAGCTCGCCGCAGCGGCGTCCATCATCGGCTCCATCGTCGGCGAAATTTCGATCGGACTTCCTGGTGGCGTCGGGCGCCTCATTCTCGGTTACGCCCAGCAAGCGCAGACTGACCCGCCCAAGATGTACTGCGCCATCATCGGCGCCGGTGTCCTCGGCCTGGTCTTCACCTCCACCATCGGCGGGCTCGAACGCCTCATGCCCGGATCTCGTCATCGTTCGGAAATGCCAGCGTGAACTTCACACAACGACTCTCCAATCGAGCCACCACCATCCTGGTCCCGTTGTTGTTCGGGGCCGTCTTCTTCGGCCTCTGGGAATGGATGGTGCGGGCCTTCGACATCAAACAGTTCCTGCTGCCCAGTCCTTCGTCGATCTACACGGCGGTGGGGGATAACGCCGAACGAATCTGGGACGGAGTGGAGATCACCGGCGGCAACGCCGTCTACGGACTGATCGTCGGCTCGACTATCGCCATCCTGGCTGCCCTTCTCTCTTCGCGGTGGAGCTGGTTTAGTGATCTCGTCACCCCGTTGGCATCCGGTATGGCCGCGGTGCCGATCGTGTCGCTGGCTCCGGTGTTCAATATCTGGTTCGGGTCCACCAACTCGTTCTCGCGACGCCTCGTTGTCATCGTCATCGTGTTCTTCCCTGTGTTCGTCAACGTCACGAAGGGCCTCACTCAGGTCGACTCGATTCATCTCGAGCTAATGCGGAGCCAAGCGGCCTCTGAGTGGTCGGTTATTCGCCGAGTCCGGATCCCGAACGCGCTGCCCTTCCTGATGTCCTCGCTGCGACTGGCGAGCTCGTTGGCGATCATCTCCGCGATCGTGGCGGAGTACTTCGGGGGCACACAAGGGTCACTCGGCCAGCTCATTACTCAGAGTGCTGGTCTCTCGCGTTATGACACGGCCTGGGCTGCAGTGCTGGGGGCCAGCGCAGTGGGCATTTCGATGTTCGCTGCGGTGGCGGCGTTGGAATGGATCACCATGCCGTCGCGACGCCAGAGCACTGGCGCCTGATCTACCTTCGCTGCGTTAGCTGAACGCAGGGATGATGCGCTGGCCGTAGGCATTAAGGGTCTCGTTCTTCTGATCGTGCATCAGATAGAGAGCGAACTGGTCAACACCAAGGGCCTCGAGGGCCTTGAGTCGCTCGAT
>Ga0209709_10002182_pt1 | contig 17370 bp, 14 predicted proteins | sample ArcticOcean_MG_C_2_FD_187435 | JGI IMG/M metagenome (GOLD analysis project Ga0209709, IMG submission 187435) | Marine microbial communities from western Arctic Ocean - ArcticOcean_MG_CB4_136 (SPAdes) (version 2) | ecosystem: Environmental > Aquatic > Marine > Oceanic | place: Arctic Ocean... | reverse complement strand
AAAACTCTAGCCTTGTCCATGCCCAATGATAGTTTCAAATCGCCCCAGTGCATAGCAGCTAGAATCAAGAAGAAGGCTAGAATGTACACGCTAGTGAAAATCATTGCATAGAATAGAGAACCTGTAATGTAATAATTAACGCCGAGTTTTAGCAGTGATGTAGCCCCTATCTTGACCATAGGGTCGTCAAATTTTATCAAGAAATAGATGATTGCACCAGCGGCAACCGCTAGTAATAAGGGAGATGCATCAAAGTATGAATCGATTATTCCAGACAGTTCTGGTAATGGTTCGAGAACGAATAGATTTTCGGATTCTTCGGTCGTTGTGCCGACGGACATGATGTGGCCGAGAAGCACCCGATTCTTCAATGTGGCCTTGAAATAGGCATGGCTTGGACCGCTCTCTCGGTCCACCTTACTCCGCGCAAAGCCGCTCCGTAATCAGGAACTGCAATCCACGCCTCCCCTGCTTTATGGGATTCTATTCCATCAATTATGTGGCGCAATTCGGCTTCTAGCGGTGAGTGGTTTGCCTCGCATGGGATTATCGTTTCTTTGTTTTGCGAAAATAGTACGGCGCTGTCATGGATATCTAGATCAAATCTTAAACTAGCATTGGAGCCGATTAGAGATACTGTTCTGCGTTCGGCACTTGACCCCCACCCTATATCGATTATGGCCTCTATGCCATGGGGAAATTCCAAAACAATTCTTGCTTCTACAAAATCGCCTTCAACATGAATAGCGCTTGGTTCGGCCTCACTCATAACGTGACACATCAAGTCGATTGCATGAACACCTAATGCTTCGATTACGTTTCCTTCATTTGGTGGCGCTCGGGTTGTTCTACGAACAAATTGAAGGGATTCGAGACGCCCCAATGCCCCTTTTTCTAACATTCTCTTAGCCAAAGCAACGGCCGGATGGAATCTCAGTAAGAGGCCAACTCCCATCACTCTCCCGTTCTCATGTGCGCTCGCAAGTACTTGTGCAGCTTCTGCTTCGCAACAACCCAATGGCTTTTCGACCAATACGTGGTAACCCTTTGCCATCAATTCCCTGGCTTGAGATGAATGAAGGGTAGAAGGTGTTGCAATGATTACAAGGTCGGCATCTACGCCGTCCATCTCCGCTCTAACTTCGTCGGCCAAAGTTGCGGATTTTCTGGCAACTGATGAGGTGTCGACAACTGTAATTAAATTAACCAGTCCGCAATCACGTAAATCGGAAAGGGTTCGGAGATGGTTTTGACCCCAGCGTCCGCAACCAAGTATTGCAACGTTGAGCACGATTTAGGCCACTTGTGCCTCAGCCTTCATCCTTGTCCTCTTCAACCACTTCACTGCCTTCGCTGGTTTCGGGGTCGGTACTGGAATTATTATTTTCAGTATTTGTGAATTGGTGGGAATCTGTTTCTTCCAATGAATCGAGGTTGGTAACTGTGATTCCTCCGTGTGAAATCGCATAGATGTAATCTCCCATGAATATGGATCTGCGAATATTGTATGAAGACCACCAGCGGTTTTCGTCTGTTTCATAGAACTGTGAATGGTCTACTTCTCCGTGAATTTCAAGGCTATCTTCTGTTACATTTACTATCATTAGTTTACTGACCCAGTCATAATCATAATGATAATTTCCTGCCTCATCATAATAGTAATCATATCGATATGTGTTCATCGGTATTGCAAGCATCCCCTTTGGTGCCCAGTATTGGAACGCTTTGTGTTCCCAAGTCGCTTCCGACCATGCCCATGTCCAGCCCTCGTTGGGATCGGTAACCGGTGACAAAGAAAGTACCTGTGCTAACTGCGGGTCCGAGAAGTTTGAGACATTAAACAAGGATAGCCGTGTGTGGCTCCAATCAAGGCCTAGGCCGGTTTCCTCATCCGCTGGGCCTAAGCCAATTGTTAGGATTGCATCATCGGATAGAGGGTGGATATAGGTTGAGACACCGGGTACTTCTAATTCGCCCATTATTTGCGGGTTGGTGGGGTTACTAAGGTCGATTGTCCACAATGGGTCCATATTTTGGAAAGTTACGATGTAGGCCCTGTCTTCTACAAATCTAGCCGACCAAATAGTCTCATTATAGGCGATTCCATCCACTCGCCCCATCTCCAAAAGGTTCGTTTGGCCAGATTCGAGATCTAGTGCGTGCGACATAGTGATGACGTGTGATTCCATTGGTTCAGGATTCTCCATCCACCAACGGCCCCATTGGCCAGTGGTTGTGGCGACTCTAACAACTCCTTCGTGTTCTGAAATTGAGAATTGGTTTTGGATTGTGCCATCAACTCTTCCCGAACCAGAATATACAGTTGTGCCTGGCTCGCTAATGTCAAAGGTGTGGATGTTTGTTGCTTCGTTTAGGTCATCATTACCCCAGAACCACCACAAATCCCAAGCATTCTCGGTGATGATTAGCGTGTCTTGGGATGAATAGACTAAGGGCCAGTTTCCCACGATATGATCCGCTTCAAATTCTAATTCTTCGGAAATCAAATCTATTGTAAAAATACTAGTATAGCCGCGATTAAGTGCAAATTCGGGTGATGCGAAATCTGAACAATCATCTCCACTTAGGTGATGGGTGATTATTTCGTCACCGACTCTTTCATGAACTTGAGGGAGTATTTCTTCCAATGTTATATCTTCCAATATCTGATGATTGTGTTGCATTGCTGCAGCTGCGGACTTTTCCCTGGCATTTCGGCGCATCGAATCGTTGTATTCTGAACTCCAGTAATTATCAGGATAGTCGAGCCACTGTTGTAAACCTGGAACGTCCATCCATGCATGTGTAACCGCCCTTACTGTTCCGCCAACTTCTCTAGCAGTCATGTAATAGCCTTCGATGTAGAGTTCTCTATTTACAGAAGGTGATGTTGTGTTTGAAATATCGTAAACTGTAAATTTGGTCAAGGTGCTAGTTCTCCAGCCATACCAATCGCCACTCCAGCCCATAGCCTCCGATAATGGATCTTCAGAGTCAAGACTCCAGCTTGAGACTGTTGAAATCACAACTAATCTGTCCCCATTCAGCATCATAGCCACAGGGCTTCCTTCGATTAAAGTAGTAGATGCGTGTTCGATTTCTCCAAATTCGGGAATGTCCATAATGTGTAACATTCCATTATCTAGGAAATAGATATGGAATCCGTCTGTTTTGACGAAGTCCGCTTCATCTACGCCTTGCTCTTGGTTGTTAGTTCCAGAATAATCAGTTCCCTCGTTTCGCGATTGAGGGGCCGTGGAAGGGGCTCCATCGCTACTATCCGCCACCATCTCCATGTCGTCTTCCATCCAGCCTCCGCCCCAATAGTAGACTTCGTCTACCGCTTGGATTAGATTCGCGCGGGTTTCTTCTTCGATGCTAGATTTCAATGCTGATTCCAATTCATTGCAGTCCGGGTATGTTTGAAGATTTGGAGTTCCCATTACACGTTTTGTTGATTCTCCAAGGTCTGGTTTCAAAATTATATCAGTTGTATCTTCTTCGGATTCATCAATTAATCCTGTACAACCGGACAAACTCATTAACAATACTAGGAAGATTGCTAAAACCGGTGTTCCGATTGTAGTATTACTTCGGGCCATATTAGTCGGTGGCCTGCCACATATAATGTAACATTGGTGCGACTATTGGACAATTGTACCCATGAAAATATGAATGAGCAGTTCTGAGGGGCTCTTGATGGCGAGTTCTGAGATCAGCCCTGTGAAAAAATGGGTGATGCGGCAATATTGGCGTATGCAGCAATCACAATCGATTATTTCGATGGGTTTGCTTGGCTCTTCACTTACCTTGCTATTATGGCCATATTTAAAGTGGAGATTTTCTGAAGACTGCAACTCCGGTTTATGTTTTAGCAATTCTTTTTTAGGAATACCAGCAACCTATCTAGGACTGTTGGGGATATTCTTTTCATTGGTCCTAATCGTACTCTGTGTCGGCTTTTTGTATGACCGAGTGTTTTCACTTTGGACAGCGCAGCGTAGAGTCGATATTGAAAGAAACCCGTTTTGGACTTACGCTTTATCTCCAATGTTCATGATGAATATGGCCTTAACCGCAGAGAATCTGAAAAGAAACTGTCCGGATGACCCAGAAATGCAGGCACAAATGGATTGGATTTTGAAATACTGTAGTGTAAACGCAGATACGGAAATGTGGGCCCGCACAGTACAAAACTGGGACCAATATATTTCAGAAACTCCAACTTTCTGGTTCCTTGAAGAAGCTGTGATGGCGAAAGCAAGGTCGCAGAAGATTGAGGATGATGATTGATGGGAATTGAAATCGAAAGGCGATTCATCGTCGATGGTCGCGACGGTATGCCTTGGCGTAGCGGGAATTCAATCTCAATGTTTCAATGCTATCTCTCAGGGGTTTCACACAGTGAAGGGGCTATCGTTTGGAATGGTTATTCCTTGACAACCGAAGACCGCGTGTTAGAAAATATCTCCACTTGGAGAATTAGATTACAGGAAGAGGATGTTGTTCTAACCGCTAAGGGATTTCGCGTTGGCGCTACTGCAACTGAATATGAGTGGAAAATATCAAAAGAATTGTTTGATTCATTACCTTTAGATAATCTTCCATCGGTAACAAAAACCCGCCATCTTTGGCCGGGAGAAGATGACTTGCTCTGGGAAGTTGACGAGTTTGAAGGTGAACTCGCAGGATTGATTATTGCCGAAGTTGAACTTGAAAGGGAAGACCAAGATGTGATTATTCCCTCTTGGACTGGGCTCGAATTAACAACACTTAGAGGCTGGTCTAACGCTGCATTATCTAGAATGATTATGGATGCAAAGCAGCCTTAATCCTTTGTAATTCATCTTCAGTAAGCAAAGGATGAACCGGTATTGCGACCAGTTTATGGGCGATTAAATCACAAATTGGTAAACTCACTTCGTGTTGGGAATGTTCAGAATAGACTTGGTGGCGATTACAAGGAATTGGATAGTGAACTCTAGCGTCAATATTTGCTGATGCGAACCTCGCGATAACCGATTCGGAATCGTCTGATAAGATGCATAATTGGTGCCATGCGTGTTCGCCATTTTGACGGGTTTTTGTTGTATGATTCAGTAGTCCTGAGTTTTCCCTTCGTTTAGCAATCCAATCATCGATATGCCTCAACTGCACCCTTCCTACCGCTGCATTAACTTCACTCATTCGTAAATTCGTACCCAGTTCAATCGATTCCAAAGAATCATCGCGGCCGTGGTCGACTAATCGCTTCAACCGATCCGCCAACTCGGGCCTAGTGGTGGTAATCATTCCGCCTTCACCGCCGACCGCCATATTCTTTGAAGGGAAAAATGAAAAGCATGCGATGTCGCCAATCGAGCCCGCCATTTTCCCATCTAATGTTGCTCCGTGTGCTTGGGCCGCGTCTTCTATCAACGCAATATTATGATTATCACATATTTCTCTAAGGCGTGAAGAAAACGGTTGCCCAAAAATATGGACTCCAATAACCGCTTTGGTTTTGGATGTGATTTTTGATTCTACATCGTCGGGACAAATGCACCAATAATCAGATTCGATATCGGCGAAAACTGGCTTAGCGCCAACCAAACTAACCGAGGTTGCTGTTGCAATAAATGTCATACCCGGAACTATGACTTCATCGCCAGGCCCGATGCCCAACAGTCGTAAAGCAGCCCACAGTGCAGCCGACCCACTTTGACACGGCACCGCCGCCGCTGCTCCACACCAGTTTGCGAACTCTTCGCCAAAGGCTCTAGCCTGTGGACCTTTGACCCAACGGCCGCTTTTCAAAGCAAATATCGCGGCCTTTTCACACTCATCATCCCAATATGGCTTGGACAATGAGATGCGAGTCATGCTTCGGCGAAGAGGTTCGCGTCCTTGAGTGTGTCCCGCTCACTGCGTGGGCGCAGTCAACCTCAAGAGCACGGGGGCTGTTGGCTGGCTCATGTCGGAGGAGGATACTCATGAGTTGAGAGACCTCGTCGATGATATTCTAGAGACGCCTCAACCAAAACGAAAAAATAAAATTAAGGCTAAGGGTCTGTTTCTTGGAGAGCGTAGAGACACCGGAGATATTGTTCAAATTGACAAGATGGTTTTGGCTAGGCACGCGGCGATGCTTGGCTCGACCGGTTCAGGAAAAACTGTGATGGCAAAGACTGTCATTGAAGAAGCTACGTTGGCCGGAATTCCATCTTTGATACTTGACCCTCAGGGTGACCTTGCCCGATTGGCGTTGGCAATTAATGAAGGGGAGTTGATCGACCAGGGCGGCGATATTGGTCGGATGAAAAAATTGATGTCTAAGATGGAAGTTCGTATTTGGACCCCATTGAGATCGAAGGGGCTTCCTTTGTGTATCGACCCGTTTCGTTCACCTCCTGCCGATTTAGATCCTGAAGAGGCGATCACTGCTTGGGACATGGTCGCTGCTGGATTCAGTAATCTGGCAGGATTTGATGTAGAGAAAACCCAAGGTAAGGTTGTCAAACCGTTCCTATACGAAATATTGGTCAATGGAACTCGCTTAGGCCTCGATGTTGGCGACTTCCAAAGTTTGGCGAAGGTTGCAAGAGAGCCGCAAGATTGTTTCACTCGCGCTTTGTATCCTCAAGCATTTATTGACATCGAGGGTGAAGAAAAACCAGATGTTCCAACATGGGAAGAAATCATGTTTGAACATGGCCTTCGTGATTATGACGAGATGTTGCCAAAATCAACTCGCAATGATTTGGCTCGTCGTTTATCTGCTTTCAGTAGCGGTGTAAATCAACTATTATTTTCAAATGGAGTTCCAATCGATATCGATTCGTTCTGTGAACCTGCAATGCCGGGTAAGGTTCCATTGAATATTGTATATCTCAATACGATTCAAGACGAGGCTCAGAAGCAATATTTCGTTCAGGAATTAGCTCGTGAATTATACGATTGGATGTTAACTCAACAACCAGCAGAAGGTGAATTGAAACTATTATTCTTCATGGATGAAGTTTCGCCTTACCTCCCCCCTCACCCAAGAAACCCTCCGGCTAAGGATTTGATTAAACTAATTTTCAAACAAGCAAGAAAATACGGGGTCGCTTGTGTACTCGCAACACAGAATGTTTCGGATGTTGATTACAAGATTCTTGCACAAGCAAATACTACATTCATTGGTAGATTCACTCAACCGCAAGATGTTGAAAAGGTTCGGCATCTATTGAAGGAAAGCGGTGGAGATCAAGATTTGGTCAAACAACTTCCAACTCTCGGGCCTGGTCAATTCCAAATGGTGGCTCCAGACGTAGACCCTGCTCCGGTTCCTATCCAATGCCGATGGCTATACACAGACCATGGGGCGCCGTTAAATGAAGACCAAGTCGAAGCGGCTACGACTCCGGAAATCAGAGCATGGGCTAAGGCGAGGAGTGCTGGAAAAGGGAAAAGTCGTGGCAAAGGTGCTGCGACTGCCGCTGCTAGAGGTTCAAGGTGGAGCGGTGCCGGGCCGGATGATAGCGAGGGTTTGGTCGAATCTGCTCGATTAAAATCCGTGGGTGGTATGACTGCTGCTGCACAAGGTATCGTTGATGACTCTGCTTTCGAAGTCCGCCTGATGGGCGGCCTGTCTGTATTGAAAGATGGTAGAGACCCGCTTTACGTGATGCAAGCGGCTGTGAATGCGGCCACTGCTCTAGTCATGGCTTGGACGCTGGTTGCGCTTTTGCTTGCATGGAGAGATACATCGCTAGAATGGTGGTGGTTGGCTGGAAGTTTCGTCTTGACATTCGCTGTGGGCCTAGTTATCTCGTTGGAAATGTTACTATCGCATGATGCCGAATTACTTCGCAAGTTGAGTAGTTTTGCAAGAACAACTCAATTACTGATTATTGGATGGTTATGGGGGTTGTTGTATTGGTCTTTCAACGGGCTTGATTTGTACGGTGCTGAACCCTTATTGGAGGTCGTGATAGTGTGGGTAACGCTATTTGTTGGAATTGATGGATGGAACCGATTTAAGTTGGGGCGCATTCGATGGAATGGAGGAAATGCTCTATCGAAACTCAAGGGATTGAGTGCTGTTCTAACCGATACACAACTCACTGAAATGCAATCTAATTCCAAACAAATTTTAGCCGGGATGAGATGGGTTTTGGATTTGATAACCCTTACTTGGTTATGCATATTATTGATTGATGATCCAAGTGGATTCTGGGCTAGACCTACTCTCTGGTTAGCCTCACTATACGCTCTAACCTTCGGTGCAGAAACGTGGCTTAGGTTGCGAGGAAGAATGCCCGGGGTGTTGGCGTGAACAATCCAGGATTCATCTCTCTAGATTGGAATGAATTGCCTAAAGAAGAAATGGAAAAGAGGGCCGTCTCTCTTTTTGAATCGATGAACTCTCGGCGGACTACTCGGCATTTTTCGTCTAAAGAAGTCCCGCGTAATTTTATTGAATCTGCGATCCTATGTGGGGCGTCAGCGCCCAGTGGTGCTCATCTTCAACCGTGGACTTTTGTTGCCGTAAGTAATTCCAAAATCAAGAAATTGATGCGCGAGGCTGCTGAAATCGAAGAGGAAAAAGCATACTCTGAGCGAATGCCGGAAGCGTGGCAAGAAGTGCTAGAGCCATTAGGCACCGATGCGGTGAAACAGCATATGACCGATGCTCCATGGATAGTTATTCTATTTCGCCAAAGTAAACGGGTTCGTGCTAATGGGGAAGTTGGTCCAACTTACTATTCAACAGAATCTTGTGGAATTGCCGCTGGAATGTTTATCCACGCCATTCACAATATGGGGCTTGTAACACTAACTCACACACCGTCTCCAATGGGTTTTCTAAGAGACATATTACAACGCCCTAGTCATGAACATGCAATGTTGGTTATGCCGGTAGGTTATCCTGCTGGAGATGCAGAGGTTCCCGATATTTCGAGAAAACCTCTTGAAGAAGTTGCGGTTTTTATCGAATGAATCACAGTGCTGTAATGTCGTTTCGTTCTTTGCTTATGCCGAGTTCTTTGATTGCCTTATCATAAACTTCTGATTTGATTTCCTTGGAGCGTACCAATGACGACAATGCTGCTAGTGTGATGTGTTGGGCGTCGATTTCGAAAAATCTTCGCAAATTAGCCCTAGTGTCTGAACGACCGAATCCATCGGTTCCCAATATTGTATAATCTCCGCCGACCCATTGCCTAATCATATCTGGAACTGCGATTTGATTATCACTAACTGCAATTGTTGGGTAGGTTCCATCGCCTAGCATTTGCTCGACATATGGAACCTGGCGGGCGCTGTTTGGATTCAATCTATTTTCGCGCTCGCACTCAAGTCCTTCGCGACGGAGTTCGCCATAGGAGGTTGCCGACCATATCTCTGAACGGACCCCATAGGTCTCGAGCACCTCAACTGCCGATAGCAATTGAAGCATAATGGGGCCAGAGCCAATCAATCGAACGATTGGGCCTTCTCCCTTTGGTGCACTACGAAGCTTGTATGCTCCCTTGACTATTCCTTCATCTACACCTGCTGGCTTAGGAGGCATTGGATGGTTCTCATTGTAGACTGCGATGTAGTACATCAGGTCCTTCTCATCGACATACATTTCGTCGATTCCTGAACGGATGATTGTTGCTAACTCGTAAGCGAAGGCTGGGTCGTAAGCCCTTACTGCAGGATTGGTGTGAGCCATCAATAGGCTGTGCCCGTCTTGGTGTTGAAGCCCTTCTCCGTTTAGAGTGGTGCGGCCGCTTGTCGCACCAATCATGAATCCTCTAGCACGTTGGTCTGCTGCAGACCAAATTAAATCTGCAACTCTTTGGAATCCAAACATGCTGTAGAATATGTAGAACGGGATTGTTGCACACCCTTGGGTGGAATATGAGGTTGCACTTGCAATGAATGTCGACATGGCTCCTGCTTCAGAAATTCCTTCCTCGAATAGTTGTCCTTTCTCACTCTCTTTGTACTTCATCAACACTTTGTGGTCCACTGGGGTATACAGTTGACCATCTGGATGATAGATTCCAAATTGCGCAAATAGTGGGTCCATTCCGAAAGTCCTCGCCTCATCTGGAACGATAGGTACGACTCTCTCCCCTATCTCCTTATTTTTCATTAAGCCGCTTAGAAGGCGAACAAATGCCATTGTAGTCGATACTTGCATTTTCCCTTTGGTCCCTTCATCGAAAGTTGAATATCCTTCAATTCCAGGAGGCTTCAACTCGGTTGGAGGTGAGCGCCTTTCGGGGCAGAAACCGCCCATCTTTTCGCGTCTCTCTTTGAGGTATGAAACAACCTCTGGGATATCTTTGGGTTCAATGAATGGGTATTCTTTCAATTCCTCATCCGTAAATCCAAGCCCGAGGTCGTCACGCATCCATTTGATGCTGTCTTCGTCTGCCTTTTTCTTACCATGAGTGGAGTTTCGTCCTGCGAACGCAGGTCCAAGCCCATACCCTTTGATGGTTCGAGCGAGAATGACGGTCGGTTTGTCATCACAAGCCTCGGCTGCTGCATATGCTGCATTAATTTTGATCATATCGTGGCCACCAAGGTTGGAAGCTAATGCCTCTAAGTCTTCATCACCAAGATGTGAGACCATGGCTTTCAGTTGCGGGGTGTTGAATAGTTCGTTTTTGAAAGTTGTAGCATCGCTGGTGAAAATGCGTTGCTCGTCGCCATCGACAAGTTCTTGCAGACGGTTGGCCAGAACTCCTTCGGAATCTCTAGCAAATAGGTCATCCCACATGCAGCCCCATAGAATTTTGATTACATTCCACCCGGAACCACGGAACCGTCCTTCTAATTCTTGGACGATTTTTGAATTACCCCTAACTGGACCATCCAACCTTTGGAGATTACAATTCATTATCATAATTACATTGTCTAGGTTCTCTCTGCCCGCTAGTGATAATTGTGAAAGGGACTCAGGTTCATCGGATTCCCCGTCCCCCATGGTATACCAAACTCTGGAGTTTGAGGTGTCGGCTAAGCCCCTACTGCCTAAGTAACGATTGAAACGGGCGGTGTGAATCGCGGTCATTCCGCCAAGTCCCATTGAAACACTTGGGTATTCCCAGAACTCTGGCATTAGCCGTGGGTGAGGATAAGATGAGAGGCCATTTCCATCACACTCGATTCTAAAATTATCAATATTTTCTCTGGTTAGCCTTCCTTCTAACCATGCTCTAGCGTATATGCCAGGGCTTGCATGCCCTTGCCAGTAAACGTGGTCTCCCCATCCATCGAGGTCCTTTCCGCGATAGTAGTGATTCTGGCCCACTTCCCACAAGTGCGAGGTGGATGCAAAGGTCGAGATATGGCCTCCAATGCCATCATTGGCTTCGTTAGCCCTGGTAACCATCATCATTGCATTCCATGTTATGATACCATGAAGGCGCATCTCCATCTCTAAATTGCCGGGGTAATCTGGCTGTTTTGATGGGTGAATAGTGTTTAGGTATGGCGTGTTTACAACATCGATTTCGATGCCTTCTTCCCTAGCGGCTCCAATTGTTTGCAACAGAAGCCTGTGTGCTCTTTCAGGCCCCAGTTTGTCGCTAACCGCCCTAATCGCCTCCTGCCATTCCAGAGTCTGTTCTGGGTCGGGGTCGGGCAGAGTATCACTAAAGTTGTCACCACTCATAGCCATCTCTCCGGTGTGAATGGGGTTATGGTCTCCCTTTCAAGGAATCGCTTTACTCGTTCATAGCCGAATTGTACCAATTTAGCAAAATTCTTGCACAATCAGACTCGGTTTTTACTATGGCTACATTGTTTGGAATGCTGCCATCCATACTAGTGTCTGCAATCGTCATCACGCCATCGTTCGAAGTTATTTCGACTGTTTTTGTATGGTCCTTATACACGCCAATTTCAAAGACCACCCAGGTGTTGCCGCCTCCAACCAATGAACGAAAGTTTTCGGTGAAAAGAAAACTAGCCAAATCTTCGCTGCTGTGAAAAGAGCAGAGACCAGACAATGTTTCGAGTAGCATTTCTGATTGTGAACTAAGTTCTGGTTGGGTGTTTACCAAACGGGATTTGGTCATGGTCAAAAGCGGAGATTCTTCCATATAATTCACATCTCAATTAGTGCCCGTGTTCAATCAAACCAACAGCATCCATTCCAAATAGAGTAACTCCCATTATGGCAACACCTAGTAGGACATAGAGCATTGCCTTCCTGCCTGTTTCTGGATTGTGTATATCGGGCAGAGTGTCCACGGTTGCAACATACAAGAAAGTTCCAGCTGAGAAGAGCATTGCTAAACCGATTAGATGGGTTTCTAAATTTTCAAGTGCAAAGTAAGATATCAATATCATTACTGGAGTGGCAAGAGAAAAGATGACTACATCTCTAATTGACTCTTTGCGTTCTGTTCTTTCGTGTAAGGAAAAGACTCCAAGGCTAAATGCTGCGGGGCCCTTATGAATCAAAACCGCAAGAGCAACTGTGGCAGTAATAGAAACACTTCCCGATGCCGCTGCTGCACCAATGGCAAGACCATCGGTAACCGCGTGTAAAGATAATCCTAGAACTAGCATCCAACCTGCACTACCGTGGTGAACGTGTGAATGGTTGTGATCAAGGTCATGATCATGGTGCTCTTCATGTACCGCATGACCGATTCCTGAGCCTTCTAGAATTAGCATTAATAAAAATCCAGCAAGTATTGCTCCGCCTAATAATAAATTACTAGGATGTTCATCAGGTTCTTCTTCAACGTGAGCATGGTTTGCAGTTATGAGTTCTTCAATTTCGGTTAAACCATCTGTTGCACTGATTTCATCATTTTCGACTTCCTCGATGACATGAAGCACCGATTTCGAAAGGGTTTCTTCATCTGCGTGTTCGCCATGTTCTTCTTCACTATCATGAGCCTCATGGCCACCAACTAATGTTTCTATTTCCTCTATTGCCTGTGAAGCATTTATTTCACCATGGTCTACTTCTAGTATTACTAAAGCAATAGAACCAGCGATTTTACTTTCATCATTATGTTCATCATGCTCCTCAGTAGATGCCAATTCATATCCTTCTGGAATTACAACCAATAATGCTGAAGCAATAATAATTCCTGCGGCGATACCAGTCAAAATTCTCAGTTTGTTAACATCCTCTTTTATTTTCGAATAAACGGGCCACAGGCCGCATATTAATGCAATCCCGAGGGCTAACAAGGCGTAGGTGATTGGTGTCTCGTCCATGTTAGTTCGTCAATTAATACATATTTAACAAATGTTATTAATTTCGAGTTCGTGGGAGTTTTTATGAGCCGTGTACTTTCATTCAGCACTGACAAAGAATTCGCAAATAAACTAGATTTCTTAATCGAACAGTCGGGTTACAAAAACCGGAGTATGTTCCTTAGGGATGCAAGTCTTCATTTTGCTGAATCTAGCAGCAGAGGTGACCTAAGTATAATGAATGAAGACGAGGTAATAGAGGGCACTGTGGTGATTTATTATCAACATGGAGTTGAAAATAAATTGATTGAATTACGGCATTCACATTCGGTTTCTGTAACTTCATACAATCATAATTGTCTCACTGATAGCCACACCTGTGTTGATACCATGCACATCAAAGGTAATGCAAAACCGATCAGGGATGCTGTTGAAAAATTAAAGAATACAAAAGATGTCGACCGGGTGGTATTCGTAGCTGCACCAATGAGAGAGAGTGGTTGCTGTTAAGCAATAAACTTCGGAATTACCGAATTTGTGAAATCATTTTGTGGAAATGGTGCACGCCTTGCTCCCGGGTTGGAGAATATCTCCCCCGGTCGTATGCTTTAGATTTCATACCTTTTTGTACCAATTCGATGATTTGTTGGTCTTGGATTTCGACTGTATCAAGAATTGAACCTGCGCCATGTTCTGCTAGTTCTACATCCCTAACATATCCTCTATACAGTATCCTAGAATGGGTTGGTGATACTGGAATTACAATGTTCAGTGACATTCCCCAAGGGTAGAAATTAAACATCATATTTGGAAATAACCACAGGTAATATGCCGCAATATCTTGGCCAGAGTCGGGGTGATTATCTGGTAAATCGAATATCACATCACCCTCCGCCGCCTTGCCAATTTGAAGAACACCCCCCTCGAATGTTTCAGTAGCATAACTAGAATAGTCCAGTGTTTGATTTAATTCTGGATGGACATATGGTATGTGGAAACCCTCGAGATAATTATCAACATATAGCATCCAATTTGCTGAAACCGAGTGGTCGCGGTCTCTCTCTGGGTCGTGTTTGAATGATTTGATATCCAAGAAATTAAGTCGCGAGAGGAGGAGGTCCCATGGCAAAGATTCGCATTCGGATTGGGATGTAAAATACATACCCTGCCATTTCTTCAAAGGAAATTCATGAAGATTATCATTCTCGCTTGGAAACCCAATAGCCTGCTCAAATTCAGGCATTTGCCTAAAGGTCCCATCCAAATCGAATGTTCGACCATGATATGGGCACTGCAATGTTTTCTTACTGCACGATTCAATAGCCAAGCGCATACCTCTATGTGTACACACATTAGATAGACACCGGACTTCTTCTCCCTTTACCAATAACATCGATTCTTCCGTGATTGCCTCAATATGGTCTAGAGGATGTATTGAATTAGATTCCAATTCTGAGGCATGTGCAGCGAATTGCCAACCTGAAAATACCGATTTGAGCCTTTCGAACTCCTCGAATCCGGTATAGAACCTTGACGGTAATGTCCTAGCCACTCGGATGTCGGAGTCAATCAATTCCTCCGGCATGGTGCTGATTAGGGGCTTAGGATTCTTGAGAGTTCGCTAATTACCCAATGTTTTGGTAAATCGTATATGTTCAAGTGTTGAGCCTGCCACCAAGGGATATGGAAGGGGGATTTTGGTTTTCTAGTTCCTACGCCGAAGCAGCTGGAAGATTCCTAATCGCGTGTGATGATTTGCGAGAATCCGGGCATGGTGTTTCCAACGAGAGATTGGAGATTGGAATGGTCGGCCCATCTGGCGAACCGTTATGCGTCGATGTTGCAATAGTTGGTTCGCTTAATTCAGGAAAGGTTTTGCTTTCCAGTAGTGGAATACATGGTGTAGAGGGATATCCTGGAAGCGCAATTCAACTTGCAATAATGGATGATTTAACTCAACAAGAGCCGTTTAAGGATCATGCAATCATCTTCATCCACACGGTCAACCCGTATGGGATGGCTTGGTGGCGAAGATTCAATGAAAACAACGTCGACTTGAATCGAAATTTCTTGAAACGTGACCAAGAATATGCCGGGGTCCCCGTGGGTTATCACCACATTAAAGAAATTATTAATCCTGAAACAATACCTCCAAAGAAAGAAAGATGGTTTGGCTTGAAGGCCTTCAGACTAATCATGAAGCATGGATTCAATAATCTAAAGCAATGGATTGCAGAAGGCCAATATGAGCATCCTAAAGCGATTCAATATGGTGGTAAAGAACTTCAACCGGGCCCAGATTTACTACTGAATTGGTTAGATGTACAACTCAAAGGTATCAGCAAAGTTTGGGCTATTGATTTGCATACTGGCCTCGGTCCAAGTGGCCATGATACCGTATTGGTTTCAGCAGGAACGGGCAGGGAACAATTCAGTCATCTTGAGAAATTATTTCCCGGGCATGTCGAAAGCCTTGGCCCAAATGAAGGGGTTGGTTACAAAATTGTAGGCGACCTCCATCAAGGTCTTGAAGATAGATATGATGAGATACAATGGACTTCGATAACTCAAGAATTTGGTACCTTCAAACCGATTCAGGTGCTCAAAGCAAGTCGTGCTGAAAATCGCTGGACTCAGTGGGGAATCTACCATGACCAGGTCGAGGCAAGAAGGCATTGGAGTCGCGAGCAAATGCTACGTGTATTCAATCCGAAGGACCCGCTTTGGCAATCTAAAATCACGCATAGGGGAAGGGTTGTTTTCAAAACCGCAAGAAATGATTTGCTAGCCTAGTCAATGGGTAGCGATGCAACAGACCCACGCAAAGCCCATACAAACTACAATTGCATTCGCATGGGCGTTCGAATAACCTCTTGTAAATTATTCATTAATGATTATTCAATTCGACCTAACTTACGATTAGCAATCATAACAGCACAGACAATTGAGAGGATTCCTATGGATAATTCAAAGCCAGGCACCGCCTTATCTTCTTCATCTGTTGTTTCTTCAGCCCCTGAATTTGATTCAATTTGGACGTAATAAATTTCAAAATTCAAATCAATTGTTTGATTGCATTGGAGACAGATAGGGGGGGGGTGTACAGTTTCAAATAACACTGTGGAATTAATATACAATATTTTGGTTCCATTATCAAGAACTTCCCATGATGTTTTGTTCACATCATACCATTCTCCTAAGTCGCCAAGCATGAAATTGAGTTGCTTAGATTCGTTGCTCGCAATATCTGAAAAAGCAGATCCTGAAACACTTAAACTCAAGTTGTAAGGGGCCAAAATTTCATCTAAGTCAGTTGTTATCAACTTTAACATGGTATTATAATTTCCATTATTTGAAATTAAAAACGAATCAAATTTATTGGGATGTTGGTATTCGCTATTTATAGAAATCACAAGTGGGTCGTCACAGACAATGGTATAATCGTCGTATGCATTGAATGTTACAAGTATGTCGTCTGAATCGGAAGCAACACTTGGCGGCGGCGTTCCGTTTAATTCAATCACCGTTGCAGTTATTTCTAAGTTATGAGATGCACTTTCAGCCCCTTCCGAGGCCGTGATGGTTATTGTTACATTCACTTCGCCACCGGCGGGCACAACAACAACATTTCCGCCAGCAAATTCAACCGAAATTTCTGCATCACCATGTGATTCATTCAATTCAATTTTTTCTTCATACGCGGTAGGGTTCGCAATAGTACAAATTGTTTCTGCTGTTATATTGGTGGCGCCCGGATAGACGTCAAATGTCAGTTCTGACGGCGAGCACGAAATATCCACCTGTGGAGTGGTGGATACTTGGGCTTGTACGCTGGCAACAGAAGTTAATAAAATGAAAAGTACCGTAGTTATTCCTATTTTAATCATGGTAGCCCCACGCTGGAATTGCATATAAGCACAGGAGGTTCAATCTCGAAATTCAATTTTAATAACCCTGAATAATATCCTAGATTCCTCATCGAATGTGGAATCACTTCGATTTCAGTTACCCTTGATATCGCAATAGCGGTCAAAATTGCGGTTGATAAGGCTGAGAAAGAACTTGCATCGTTGTAATATTATTCAGTGGCTACCCTTTGCGTGGAATAACAATAAATGCAGAGGGCAGGATTTGAACCTGCGAACCATTACGGACTGGGACCTCATCCCAGCGCCTTTGACCAAG
>Ga0209709_10002178_pt1 | contig 17394 bp, 14 predicted proteins | sample ArcticOcean_MG_C_2_FD_187435 | JGI IMG/M metagenome (GOLD analysis project Ga0209709, IMG submission 187435) | Marine microbial communities from western Arctic Ocean - ArcticOcean_MG_CB4_136 (SPAdes) (version 2) | ecosystem: Environmental > Aquatic > Marine > Oceanic | place: Arctic Ocean... | reverse complement strand
GTTATATTAGATCAAACAAATAAATCTGCTGTAATTCAAATAACAGCATTAAGAAGAGAGATAGACAAAGTGACAAAAAATTTAAAACCATTTGGTCTTGTTAGTGCCTCAAGAACTGGAGCGGTTGCAATGACAAGAGGTGCACAAATTTTTAATTAATTAAAAGGGAGAAAAAAATGAAAATGTTTTATGAAAAAGATGCAGATGTAGACTTAATTAAGAGTAAAAAAATAGCAATTTTTGGTTATGGAAGCCAAGGACATGCGCATGCATTAAACCTAAAAGATAGTGGAGCTAAAGAAGTCGTTGTAGCTCTTAGAGATGGTTCGGCAAGTAAAGCAAAAGCAGAATCTAAAGGTTTAAAAGTAATGAATATGTCAGATGCTGCTGAATGGGCAGAGGTTGCAATGATATTAACTCCAGATGAATTACAAGCTTCAATTTATAAAAATCATATTGAACAAAGAATTAAAGAAGGAACAAGCTTAGCTTTTGCTCATGGACTAAACATTCACTACAAACTTATTAATGCAAGGAAAGACTTAGATGTATTTATGGTTGCGCCAAAAGGACCAGGTCATTTAGTTAGAAGCGAATTTGAAAGAGGAGGTGGAGTACCATGTTTATTTGCTGTTCACCAAGATGGAACAGGTAAAGCAAGAGATCTTGCGTTATCCTATGCTTCGGCAATCGGTGGTGGAAAATCAGGCATTATTGAAACAACTTTTAAAGACGAGTGTGAAACAGATTTATTTGGTGAGCAATCAGTTCTTTGTGGTGGATTAGTTGAACTGATTAAGAATGGTTTTGAAACCTTAACTGAAGCTGGGTATGAACCTGAAATGGCATATTTTGAATGTCTGCACGAAGTAAAATTAATAGTAGATTTAATTTATGAAGGTGGAATTGCTAATATGAATTATTCTATCTCGAACACAGCAGAATATGGTGAGTATGTGTCTGGTAAAAAAGTTGTAGATAGTGAAAGTAAGAAAAGAATGAAAGAAGTTCTAGCTGATATTCAATCTGGTAAATTTACCAAAGATTGGATGAAAGAATGCGAAGGTGGACAGAAGAATTTTTTGAAAATGAGAAAAGATCTTGCGGACCATCCAATTGAAAAAGTGGGTGCAGAGCTTAGAGCCATGATGCCCTGGATAGGTAAAAAGAAATTAATAGATAGTGATAAAAGCTAAAACTTATTAATCAATTTCTACTTACACACGAATTTGTAAAATAGAACTATATCCCCTATACTTTTTAAAAATAATAAAGAAAGAGGATATAATGAAAAATAAAAATTTAATAAGAATATTGTTAACAGCAGTATTGGTATTTGGTTTTTCTTCAGCATGGTCAGCTTCAATTAAATGGTCGATGAAGGGTGATAGTTTAACACTTGATCCACATGCTCAGAATGAAGGTCCAACAACAATGGTTTCAAGACAAGTTTATGAAGCACTTGTTACTAGAGGACTTGATATGAAAATCGGACCTCAACTTGCAACGAAATGGAAAGCTGTAGACCCAACTACTTGGTATTTCTTTTTAAGAGAAGATGTAAAATTTGCTAATGGAACACCAATGACATCCGAAGATGTTGTCTTTAGTTTTATTAGGGCACAACAACCAACATCTGATTTTAAAGAATATATTAGTTCAATTTCATCAGTTAAAGCGATTGATAAGTATACTGTTCAAATTAAAACAACTGAACCTAATCCAATTCTTTTGAACCAAATATCTAATATATTTGTAATGTCAAAAGCTTGGGCAACAGAAAACTTTTCAACTGCCCCACAAAATTGGAATGCATCTCAAGAAACCTATGCATCAACTAATGCAATGGGAACTGGTCCTTTTAAAATAACTTTAAGAGAACCAAATACTAAAACTGTTTTTAAAAAAAATGGTAAATGGTGGGGAAATGTTGAGCACAATCTTAATTCAATTGAATTACTTCCAATAGCTAATGCAGCAACTAGAGTTGCGGCACTACTATCAGGAGAAATTGATATTGTAACTGATGCACCCGTTCAAGATTTAGGACGCATTGGAAGTTCTGTGGGGCACAAAGTTGTAAGCACACCACAGATGCGTACAATTTTTCTTGGAATGGACCAAGGAGCTGACAAACTTAGATCTGGTAATACAGGTGATAATCCTTTTAAGAAAAAGAAAGTTAGACAAGCTCTTTACCAAGCAATTGATATAAATGCGATCCAGAAAAAAGTTATGAGAGGTTTGAGTGAACCAGCAGGAATAATTACATTTCCTGGTGTAACAGGTTATACTAAAGATCTTGATAAACGATTAGCATATGATCCAGAAGCTGCAAAAAAACTTTTAGCTGATGCTGGATATCCTAATGGTTTTGACGTTGAGCTAAGATGTCCAAACGATAGATATGTAAATGATGAAGCAATCTGTACAGCCGTAGTTGGAATGTTTGGTAAAATTGGTGTTAATGTCTCTCTAAACTCTCAAACTAAAAGTAAACACTTTAAAGAGCTCAAAAATAAAAAAGGTGATTTTTATATGCTTGGTTGGGGTGTTCCTACTTTAGATAGTCATTATGTATTTCATTACTTATATGATACGGGAGCAAGCTGGAACAGAGTTAACTTTAGCGATGCTAGAGTTGATGAGTTAATCAAAGTTATGGAAGGTGAAGTGGATCTAACTAAAAGAAATGCTGCAATTGCAGAAGCTTGGAAAATTGTAAAAGATGATATTTCATATCTTCCTTTACACCATCAGGTAATTTCTTGGGCATCTGCAAAAAATGTAAACGTTCCAATCAGACCTAATAACGAACCTTTGTTCAGATTTTCGAGCAAAAACTAATCAATTTAATATAAGCCCTTTTATTTTTAAAAGGGCTTATACCCAAACTAAAATTTCATATTTTGATAAAGTATTTTTTTAAAAGATTGTTTCAATCAATATTGGTTATGCTTGTTGTAGCCTTTGTTTCATTTTCACTTTTTACATTTGTAGGTGACCCAGTTCATAACATGGTCGGCCAGGAAACATCAGATGAGGAGAGAGGTGAAATCAGAGAAACCTTGGGTTTAAACGACCCAATTCCAGTTCAATTTATAAGGTTTGTTAGCAATGCATCTAGAGGAAATTTTGGAATCTCTTATCAATTGAGAAGACCAGTTTCAGAACTAATAGCAGAACGGTTGCCAGCAACATTAGAGTTAGTTTTTATTTCTTCGTTAATTGCTCTTGTATTTGGCACATTATTAGGAGTTTACACTGGAATAAATCGAAAAAGTTTCGTGAGTGATATTATTTTAGCTGTCTCTTTACTTGGTGTTTCACTGCCTACTTTTGTAATAGGAATTTTATTTATATATCTCTTTGCAGTAATTTTAGGAATTCTACCTTCTTTTGGTAGAGGGGATGTTATTGAAATTGGTTTCTGGACCACTGGACTTTTAACCATCTCTGGTCTTAAAGCAATAATTTTACCATCAGTTACATTAAGTCTTTTTCAAATGACATATATTATAAGACTTGTTCGAGCAGAGATGATGGAAATATTGCAAACAGATTATATTAAATTTGCAAGAGCTAGAGGTATAAGTGAAAAAAGCATTCAATATAAACATGCTTTAAAAAATGGTTTGATACCCGTTATTACTATAGCAGGAATTAATATTGGAACACTTGTAGCTTTTTCAATAATAACTGAAACTGTTTTTCAATGGCCAGGTATGGGATTTCTTTTTATTCAAGCAGTTAAGTTTGTAGACATACCAATAATGTCAGCTTATTTAGTTTTTATTGCATTTATATTTGTAATGATAAATTTCATTGTGGATATTCTTTATTATTTTATTGACCCAAGAATTAGAGTTAAGTCTGAAAGTGCAAATGGATAATCAAAATTTTTCATTTATAGGTAAAATTCGAGATAGCAATATATATTTTGCTTTTACAAAATCTCCAACAGCAATAATATCAACTATAATATTAATGATTATTTTCTTTTGTTCATTTTTTGTAGAACTCATTGCACCATATAATCCATTTGATCCATCAAGCCTAGACTTAATGGAGGCATTCACTCCTCCTTCTTGGTCAAAAGATGGTATGTCCAAATTTTTATTAGGAACAGATGGACAAGGTAGAGACATGCTATCAACAATATTGTATGGATCTCGAATTTCTTTGATAGTTGGATTTGCAGCCATTCTATTTAGTTTAATTTTAGGAGTTTCTTTAGGATTAACTGCTGGATATTTTGGTGGAAAATATGAAATGATAGTTATGAGAATAACAGACGTGCAATTAACAGTGCCAAGTATTTTGATGGCTTTACTTATTGATGGTATTGCAAGAGGCGTTATTTCAAAAGAATTGCATAATGAAATGGCAATTTATGTATTAATTTTTGCTATTGGAATTTCTGAATGGCCACAGTTTGCAAGAGTCTCAAGAGCAGCAACATTGGTAGAGAAAAATAAAGACTATATTTCTGCTTCAACAATTATTGGAGTTCCAAATATTAAAATAATGTTTAAACATATTCTACCAAATATATTAAGGCCCATCCTTGTAATTGGAACAATAGGGCTTGCCCTCGCTATAATTGCAGAGTCAACTTTAAGTTTTTTAGGAGTGGGGGTTCCACCTACTACACCATCTCTTGGAACATTAATTAGAATTGGAAATGATTTTTTATTTTCTGGTGAATGGTGGATAACATTTTTTCCTGCAATATTTCTAGTTATACTGGCCTTTTCGATTAACCTTTTGGGAGACTGGATGAGAGATACTCTAAATCCAAAATTAAACTAATGAGCTTTTTAAAAATTGATAATTTAAGTGTTAACTACAGAATGAGAAAAGAGACCATATATGCAGTTAAAAATATTAATTTTGATGTAAAAAAAGGAGAGATACTTGGTTTAGTGGGAGAATCTGGATCTGGGAAAAGCACTTTAGGAAATGCAATAATAAATCTCATTGATGAACCAGGAAAAATTTCCAATGGAAAGATAATCCTGGATGGAGTTAATATTCATGAAAAGCCAGAAGATATATTAAAATATAGAGGAAAAAAAATTGGATTAATCTTTCAAGACCCACAAACTTCTCTAAATCCATTGTTAACTATAGGTGAACAACTTATTGAGACTATTCAAACACATTTAGATTTAGATTTTAAAGAATCTAAAAGTAGAGCCATTAACCTATTACAAGAAGTTGGTATTAAAGATTCTGAAAATAGATTTGACAATTATCCTCATCAGTTTTCTGGTGGCATGAGGCAAAGAGTTGTAATCTCACTTGCACTTTGTTGTGAACCTGAACTACTTATTGCCGATGAGCCAACAACTGCTTTAGATGTTTCTATACAATCACAGATTCTTGAATTAATTAAGACTTTAACCAAAGAAAGAAATTTGGCTGTTATATTAATTACACATGATATGGGGGTAATTTCTGAAACAGCAGATCGAGTTGGGGTAATGAAAAATGGGGATTTAGTAGAGATTGGGTCAACAAAAGAAATACTTACAAACCCAAAAGAAATTTACACAAAAAGTCTTATTAGCTCAGTGCCCCCAACAAATAAAAAAATTTCAAGATTCAAAATAATAGAAAAAAAAGAAAATAGTAATAAAAGTATAAATATTAAAATTTTAGATAGATGGAATAAAAAAAAACTAACTGAACAAAATTTAATTGAAATAAAAAATCTTAAAAAAACTTTTCAAGAAGGTATGTTTACCGAAACTTCAAAAAACACTGTAATGGCAGTTGATGATGTGTCATTTAATATAAAAGAAGGAGAATCTTTCGGGTTAGTTGGTGAGAGTGGAAGTGGAAAATCAACAATTGCTAAAATGATTGTTAATTTATTCAAACCATCATCAGGAGATATTTTTTTTGATAATGTTTGTATTACTAAAATAAAAAAAAATAAAGAAATGATGACTTTTAGAAAGCAAATTCAAATGATTTTTCAAGACCCCTATTCGTCACTTAATGGGAGATTAAAAGTTAAAGATATTATCGCAGAACCAATAAAACTTCATAATCCCACAATAACAAATGATGATTTAGATGATTACATCAATGATTTACTAGAGTCAGTTGAACTCTCTAAAAAATCATCAATAAGATATCCTCATGAATTTTCTGGAGGACAAAGACAAAGAATATCTATCGCAAGAGCGCTAGCTACACAGCCCAGACTTCTTGTGTGTGACGAACCAACTTCAGCTTTAGATGTTAGTATTCAAGCTCAAATATTAAATTTATTAAAAGATCTACAAGAGCAACTTAACTTAACAATATTATTTATTAGCCATGACCTGCCTGTAGTTCGACAGATGTGTGACAGAATTGGTGTATTGAGGAATGGAAAGTTATGTGAAGTTTCTGATACAGAGAAATTATTTTTAGAGCCTAAGCATGAATACTCAAAAGAGCTTTTACATCTGATGCCTAAAATTGAGTCTATTTACAATTAGTGTCTAGAAAACCTAAAACGATCTTATTATAGCTAAAATTTAACAAAATATTTTGCATTCTCTATTATAGATTGTATTATGTTTTTCTAAAATCATTGTTTATGAGCGACAAAGATAAAATTATTATATTTGATACTACTATGCGTGACGGTGAGCAATCACCTGGTGCATCAATGAGTCTTGAGGAAAAAATTCAAATTTCAAGAATTTTTGATGAAATGGGAATTGATATAATTGAAGCTGGATTTCCTATTGCGTCCCCAGGAGATTTCGAAGCTGTAACAGCAATAAGTAAAATTTTAAAAAATTCAATTCCATGTGGATTATCAAGATCAAGCAAAAAAGATATTGACGCATGTTACGAAGCATTAAAAGCTGCTCCAAGATTTAGGATTCATACTTTTATTTCAACTAGCCCACTTCATATGAAATTCAAGTTAAATAAATCACCAGAACAGGTTTTGGATGCGATAAAAGAAAGTGTAAGCTATGCAAGAAATTTTACCGATGATGTCGAGTGGTCTTGTGAAGATGGAACAAGAACTGATATGGATTTTATGTGTAAAATAGTTGAACTTGCAATTAATAGTGGAGCAAAAACAATAAATATTCCAGATACAGTTGGCTACACAACTCCTTCAGAGTTTACCAAAATTATTACAACTTTAAAAAATAAAGTTCCAAATATTGATAAAGCTATTTTGTCTGTTCATTGTCATAACGACCTAGGATTAGCAGTCGCAAATTCTTTGGCAGGTGTCTCTGCGGGTGCAAGGCAAGTTGAATGTACAATTAATGGAATAGGTGAAAGAGCGGGTAATGCTGCACTTGAAGAAATTGTAATGGCAATAAGAACAAGAAATGATTTAATGCCTTTTACAACAGGAATCAAAACTGAATTATTAAGCAAAGCTTCCAAGGTTGTTTCTAGCGCAACTTTTCCAGTGCAGTTTAATAAAGCAGTAGTTGGAAAAAATGCATTTGCACATGAAGCGGGCATACATCAAGATGGGATGCTTAAACATAGAGAAACATATGAAATTATGACACCAGAAAGTGTGGGTGTCAAAAAAACTTCTTTAGTGATGGGAAAACATTCGGGAAGACATGCGTTTAAAGAAAAATTAAATGATCTTGGTTATGCTGATATTACTGATGATGTCATCCAAACTGCTTTTGGTAAGTTTAAAATTTTAGCAGATAAGAAAAAACTTGTTTATGACGATGATATTGCCGCTCTAGTTGATGACAGCATGATTTTAGATAAAAGTGTTATCAATTTAAAATCTTTAAAAGTTTTTGCAGGAACGGGTGAACCACAAAAAGCAGAAATGACTCTTGATGTTTATGGGGAAGTTAAATCTACTTTAGAAATTGGCGATGGACCAGTAGATGCTATCTTTAAATGTATAAAAGTTTTATACCCACATGATGTTAAATTGCAATTATATCAGGTACACGCTGTCACTGAAGGAACTGATGCACAGGCAACAGTAAGTGTTAGAATTGAAGAAGAAGGTAAAACTACTGTTGGACAAGCTTCAGATACAGATACATTAGTTGCTTCGGCTAATGCTTATTTAAGTGCACTAAATAAAATGATTATTAAAAGAAAAAAAACCGCTCCAATGGAGCATGAAACTCAGAAAGTGAAGGGAATATAGAATGGCTAAATGGTTTAAAAGTTTAACAAGTATATGGAGCCAAGATATGGCAATTGATCTTGGAACGGCAAATACACTAGTAGTATTAAAAGGACAAGGTGTTGTTTTGAACGAACCTTCAGTTGTTGCAATAGTTGAAAACCAAGGAAAAAAAACTGTTTTAGCTGTTGGTGATGAAGCTAAGACAATGCTTGGAAGAACTCCTGGCAATATAAGTGCTATTAGACCGTTAAGAGATGGTGTTATTGCAGACTTTATTGTGACAGAAGAAATGATTAAACATTTTATAAAAAAAGTGCACAAAAATAAAACTTTTGCAAATCCTAGAATTCTAATTTGTGTTCCAACAGGCTCAACGCCAGTTGAAAGAAAAGCAATTCAAGATAGTGCACTCGCTGCAGGAGCAAGAAGAGTTCAATTAATTGAAGAACCGATTGCAGCAGCTATAGGAGCAGGCCTACCAATCTCTGAGGCCACAGGATCTATGGTGGTTGATATTGGAGGTGGAACTACTGAAATTGCAGTCATGTCTTTAGGAGGTTTAGTTTACTCTAGATCATTGAGAGTTGCGGGAGATGCAATGGATACAGCATTAATCAACTATATGAGAAAAGAATACAATCTTATGATTGGAGACAGTACAGCGGAAAAAATAAAAAAAGAAATTGGAACTGCAATTCCATCGAATAATAACACGTTTGCAGTGAAAGGTAGAGATTTAAGATCAGGAACACCCAAAGAGGTCAATATAACTGAAGAAGATACCGCAGAAGCATTAAATGATATTTTGAGAGAAATGGTAAACGGAATAAAAGACGCATTAGAAAACACACCACCAGAATTATCAGCTGATTTAGTTGATATGGGCTTAACATTAACAGGTGGTGGAGCTTTGCTAAAAAATATTGATAAAAGATTTTCTAAAGAAACGGGACTTCCAGTTCACGTAGCAGACGATCCCCTAGCTTGTGTGGCAATAGGAACAGGCAAAGCTTTAGATCAAGAAGAAACCTTTTCTACTATGCTATCTGAATATTAAAAATAATGGAATCCAGCAGAGATGATTTTATAATAGCAATAAGGTCTGCCTTTTTAAAAAAGGAAACACAGCAAAGATTCTCAATATTAGGACTAATGTTTTTCTCTGTAATATTTTTAGTTTTAGGAAGTTTAAACTTTAAAATTGTAGATTATGTAAAAATTTCACTTAAAGAAGTAGTTTACAGAACATCCTTCATTGTTTCGGTGCCAGAAAATTTTTTTAGAAAAAATTATTTAGTTATAAACAGTCATTTTACAACTTATGAAAAAAATCAAAAAAATATAGCTCAGTTGGAATTGTTAAAATCAAAAGATTTATCTCAAAAAATTCTTATCCTTGAAAATATCAAATATAAAAGATTAATTGATGACTACTTTATTAAAGATAATGAAACATTTGCAAAAGTATTAATCGATAAACAAAGTCCATTTTTAAGATCTATTATAATTAATAAAGGGAGTAAAAATAATATTAAATTAGGAATGATAGTTCTTGATGAAGGTTATTTGGTGGGAAAAGTAATAGAAGTTAATTATTTTACTTCTAGAATTTTATTAATATCAGATATAAATTCTAAAATTCCAGTCTCATTAGAACCAGGAGACATTCAGGCAATTATGTCTGGCAAAGGAGACCAAAAAGGTATTCTACAGTACGTAAGAGATTCCAATTTAGTGGAAAATGCAAAAGATTTGCTTGTTATTACCTCAGGAGCGGGTGGGGTATTTAAAAGTGGAATTCCCGTTGGTAAAATAATCAAAGAAAACAATCTTTCAGATGACTATAAAATAGTCGATTTTTATAAAGATTTTTCACAATTGGAATATGTCAAGGTTGTCTCTTTTTTGAAGGAAAAGGTAACTTTAGACCTGTCATCTAAAAAAGATTTAATAAAAAATGATAATGAAATTAAAGAACAAAATCAACAGCAAGAAATATTAAGAATATTGTTAGAACAAAAAAAAATTGAAAAAGAAATAAGATTTAAAATTGAAGAAGAAAATGTTTTTTTAAAAAATACGATTAATAAATTGCGAAATGAAATATCAATAGTAAAAAAAACTATCAAACAGGATGAGATTAGAAGTGAAGAAATACAGTTTATCGAATTAAATCTTCTATATGGAAAAAAGTGTAAAAAAAATATATTTAATAAATTATATAAAGAAGGCTCCGATGATTACAGAGATTGTGTTTTAAACAAGGGAAAAACAAAAAAAATTAAAAGAAATTAAATGAGTCAAATTAATCAAAATAATTTAAAGATAAGATTATATAAGTATGCACCAATAATATTGCTTTTTGCCTCTGTGTTAAATGAGATAGATTTTAATAATTTAGGATTAAAATACTTTTCATTTAATTTTTCCTATATCTTAATTTTTTACTATAGCTTAAAAAAAAGTGAGAGTTTAGGCTATGGTTTAATTTTTATAGCTGGGTTATTTAATGATGTGGTTGCTGGAATGCCAATTGGTATAAGTAGTTTAATTTATTTATTGCTTTGTGGAGCTGCAGCCTATCTTAGAAACATTACTTTAAGGCCAAGTTTACTAAAAGATTGGATTTTTTTTCTTATAACAATTTTAATTATAAACTCTATATCTTTTTTAATCTTAACTTTTATTTTTAGTTTTGAGGTTAATTATTTAGATAAATTAATTAATATTATATTTACTTTTTTATTTTATTTAGGTTTCTCCTATATATTTGGTTTTTTTGAAAGAAATTTAATAGGAAAGATCTAATGCTAAATAATGATTTTAGTGTTAGAAAAATTCATACCATCAATAGAAGAATGTTTATTATTGGTGCGGCAAAAATAATTGTTTTTACAGGAATAATAGCAAGATTATTTTCATTACAAATCACAGAAAATAAAAAATATTTAACACTTTCAGATAAAAATAGATTACGTGAGTGGAGGTTACCACCAGTGAGAGGTGAATTTTTAGATTATTTTGGAAATATTATAGCTGGAAATTTAAAAGTGTATCAACTCCATGTTGTTCCTGAACAAGTAGAGGATTTCAAAAATTTAATGTTAAGATTAAAAGAAATCTTAAAACTCAGCATCCGTGAATTTGATAAAATAATTAAACAAAAAAATAAACAAAAAGCATGGGAAACTTTAATTGTTTCTGACAACTTGACTTGGGAGCAGTTTACAAAAGTTAATTATTTTTTACATGATTTAACTGGAGCAAAACCTGTTTTATCTGTATCTCGAAACTATCCATTTGAAGAAAACTACACTCATGTATTAGGGTACGTTAGTGAAGCCAGCGAAAAGGATATATTAGATAATGAAGTAATTAAAAATAGTCACGTGCCTGGTCTAAAAGTAGGTAAAACAGGATTAGAAAAAAGATTTGAAAATGACCTAATTGGTACAAATGGAATTCAAAGATATGAGGTTAATGCTTATGGAAAAAGAATTAATCAGATTGATCACCAAGAAAGCATAAAGGGAAAAACAATTAGATTAACCATAGATACTGAAGTTCAAAAATTGTGCAATGAGCTATTAAAGGGTCTGGCTGGGTCAATAAGTGTAATGGATATTTATACTGGTGAATTGATTGCTATGCATTCTGCTCCTTCTTTTGATCCAAATTTATTTCTTTTTGGAATTAGTCAAGATGACTGGCAATTAATTAGAAACAATCCTTTAAAACCATTAGTCAATAAAACTTTAACTGGCCTATACTCTCCTGGCTCAACAATTAAGCCAATTGTAGCCTTGTCAGCACTAGAAAATAATATTGTCTCTAAAAATTTTAAGGTGAATTGTACGGGAAAAATAGAAATGTATGGTCAAACCTATCACTGTTGGAAAAAAAAAGGACACGGTATTGTAAATTTGAAAAGTGCAATGAAACAATCATGTGATACTTATTTTTATGAAGTTGCAAGAAAACTTGGAGTTGACCGTTTACAAGAAACAGCTTTAAAATTTGGTCTGGGAGAAAGAGTTTTAAATGAGACTTATAGTAATGAAAAAAAAGGTTTAGTGCCTAGCACTGAGTGGAAAAAAAATAATTTAGGTAAAGGGTGGGTTTTAGGAGAAACTTTAATTACAGGAATAGGGCAAGGTTATATACAAACTACTCCATTACAATTGTGTCTAATGACAGCACAACTTGCTAATGGAGGTTATAAAATTTATCCAAAGATAACTGTTAATGAAGGTGATGCAAAACTTAAAGACATCAAGAATATAATTAAAAAAAACTACGAATCTGCTAAAGAAATAAAAGATGGCTTATCTGAAGCAAGTGAACAATTATTAGCACTTATAAAAGAAAAAAAACACGAACCATTGTATAGAAATTCTGAAAACGTTAAACTAATACAAAGCGTAATGTTTGCTTCAACAAATGAAATTAGAGGTACATCTTATTCATCAAGAATTAATGATCCTAAATATCAGTTTGCAGGAAAAACTGGAACTTCACAAGTTAAAAGAATAACAAAAAAAGATAGAGAGTTAGATTTAAAGACAAGTGAAATTCCCTACAACGAAAGAGATCATGCTTTATATATTGCATTTGGACCATACAAAGATCCAAGATATGCGCTTAGTATTGTTATTGAGCATGGTGGATCAGGTAGCTCTACTGCAGCACCGATTGCAAAAAAACTTTTTAAATTAATTATTGATAGACATGAACTACGAGAGAAAATTAAAAATCAGGGGTTATTAGAGACATAAATGCATTACAGTTCAATGAATACCCAGCCAACACTTTATCAAAAAATAATTAATTTTGATTATATTTTGATAACATGCATTCTTATATTGGGATTGATAAGTGTTTTTTCAATGTATTCAACAGACGGTGGCCAAATATTATTTCATACTAAAAGCCACATATCTAAATTCATAATTTTTTTTTCAATGATGATTTTTTTGTCTTTTTTTAGTATAAGGTTTTGGCATTATTTTGCATATATCTTTTATATTATTGTTTTAATTTTTTTAATTTGGGCTTCTTTGTATGGTGTTAAAGCGTCTGGGTCTCAAAGATGGATAAATCTATATTTTATTAACTTGCAACCATCTGAATTAATGAAAATTTCAATTATAGCCTGTCTTGCAAAATTTTATCACCGAGTACAGTTGGATAAAGTTAATTCTTTTCAAAGTATATTGATTGCATTATTAATTTTAATTTTACCCATTATGCTGGTGCTAAGTCAGCCAGATTTAGGAACATCAATATTAATCGCATTAAGTGGTTTGGCTGTCATATGGCTTGCAGGATTAAATATTAAATATTTTTTATATTCTTTATTGGCTTTACTAATTACAATGCCATTCGCTATTTCTTTTTTAAAAGATTACCAAAAGTTAAGAATTTTGACTTTTTTAGACCCTGGAAGAGACCCTTTAGGAGCTGGGTATCAAATAATTCAATCTAAAATAGCTGTTGGATCAGGAGGATTGACTGGAAAAGGTTTTTTAAAAGGAACTCAAAGCTATTTGGAGTTTTTACCTGAAAAACATACAGATTTTATTTTTACTTTATTTGCAGAAGAGCACGGATTTATAGGCTCCTTAGGTCTTTTGCTTATTTATATTATTATTATTTATAGAGTTTTAAAAATAGGATCTATTTCAAGAAGCTATTTCGGAAAACTTTTTTGTTACGGTTATGGTACATCAATATTTTTTTACGTTACAGTTAATATGTCGATGGTATTAGGTTTACTGCCTATAGTAGGATCGCCTTTGCCTATTATGTCTTATGGGGGATCTTCAATGCTCGCAACAATGATTGGTTTTGCAATTGTAATGAGCACAAAAATTAATCATAAGCAGTTAATTGCTTAATAATTAGATATTAGATTTGTCTAATTTGTCGCGAGAAAATCTGAACGTAAGAATTATATAAAGTGTTATGAAAAAAATATTAAAAATTGGAATTGTAGGTGCTGGTATTCAAGGTATTTCTAATGCATTATTTTTACAAAAAAAAGGTTTTAATGTTACAATTTTCGATAGAGATGAACCAGGCAGTCCAGCGGCATCTTATGGTAATGCAGGTCATTTTTCTCCATATGCATCTGTTCCAATAAATAGACCTGATGTTTTAACAGATGTTCCAGCAATGCTTTTAAGCTCAACAGGTCCACTTGCTCTTAAATGGAACTATGTTCCAAAGATGATTCCATGGTTTCTGCAATTTATAAAAAATTGCTCTACAAAAAGAATGATGCATACTGCAAAAAATATGCATCAAATTTTAGATCTAGCATTACCTGCTTATGATGAACTATTTGATGAAATTGAACTTGAAGGTTTGGTTGAAAAAAAAGGTATTCTATATATTTGGAATGATCAAAGTTTAAAAAGTAGGGAACTTGAGATTAAAATTAGAAATGAACTTGGAGTTGATCAAAAAGTGGTAACACCCAAAGAAATTCATGATCTTGAACCAAATATAAAACCTATTTACCATGGGGGAGTTTACTATCAACATGGCAGACATGCTAGAAATCCTAAAAAAATACTTTTAAAGTTATTTGAACTTTTTTTAAAAAAAGGTGGCAAGTTTTTAAAGATGAATATTAAAGATATAAACTTTGAGGAGGAAAAACCAGTGATAAAAGCTGAAACTCAAAGTTTTCTTTTTGATAAGATTGTAATTGCATGTGGCTCATTTTCTAAAAGATTAACAGATAATTTAGATGAAAAAATACCCCTTGATACTGAAAGGGGTTATCATGTTCATTTTAAAGATTGTGATCATCTTTTAAGTAGACCTGTAATTTTTCAAAATAGAGGATTTGGTATTACTCCAATGGAACAAGGACTCAGAGTGGTAGGTACAGTTGAGTTTGGTGGACTGGATAATCCATTATCAAAATCAAGAGTTAAAAATTTAATTAATAATGCAAAATATATGCTGGGTGATTTACCAGAACATGAGGATGAATGGCTTGGTTTTAGGCCAACACTACCAGACTATTTACCTGTAATAGGACCGTCAAAAAAACATAAAAATGTATTTTACTGTTTTGGTCATCATCATTTGGGATGGACTTTAGGGCCAATTTCAGGGAAGATAATCTCTAGAATGATAGCTAACGAAAATACAAATCTTAATTTAGAACCATATAGCTCACTGAGATTTAATTAAGTGAACGAAAACACCAAAGCATACTTAATGCTTGTTTGTGCAACGTTATTTTGGGCGGGTAATTTTAATGTTGGTAAAGTTGCCTTTATAGGAAATATGCCTCCTTTCTCTCTTGCATTTTTTAGATGGCTTCTTGTATGGATAATATTATTGCCATTTACCTTTAAGGAAATTTTAAAAATAAAAAAAGAAATTTTGAAAAATTTACCATTATTATTTTTATTAGGATTCACTAGCGTGGCTATATTTAGTTCTTTTACCTATAATGCTCTAAATTATACTCAAGTAATTAATGCATCACTTTTTAACACTGCAATACCTGCAATGATTATTTTAGTTTGCTTTTTACTTAAAATTGAGAAAACAAATATTTTTCAATTATCAGGTTTATTAATTTCTATATTAGGAATTTTAGCCATTATCACTAGGCTTGATCTAAATATTCTGCTTACTTTAGACTTTAATAAAGGTGATTTATTTATGATTGGTGGAGTAATATCTTGGGGAATATATTCCGCATTTCTAAAAAAAAGGATATTCCAAGTATCTTTGCTTGCCCTAATTCAAATTTTTTGTTCACTTGGGTTATTAATTTTGTTTCCAGCATTTTTATATGAACTAATGCAGGGCAAAACTTTAGTGGTAAATGATAATCTTTTTTATATTTTACTCTATGTTGCTATATTTCCTAGTATTGGATCATATTATTGTTGGGCTGGAGCAGTTTCAATAATTGGTGCAAATCGAGCTGGAATATTTTTATCATTAATCCCATTATTTAGTACAATATTAGCAATAATATTTTTTAATGAAAAATTTCTATTTTTTCATTTCATTGGCTCTATTTTAATTATAATAGGGTTATTTTTATCAAACAAAAAATTATAAATGCTTAAAGTTGCAATTTTAGACGATTATCAAAATATTTCACATGAGTTTGTGGATTTAAAAAAATTATCTGGAAAATATCAATTCAAAATATTCAGTGAGCCTTTTTTAGATGAAGCAGACGCGATAGAGAAATTATCTGATTTTGAGGCATTATTAATAATGAGAGAACGAACACCTATTACAAAAAATCTAATCGATAACCTTAACAACCTTAAATATATCATAACAAGCGGTTCAAGAAATAAAGCAGTTGATTTAGAAGCTGCTAAAAAAAGAAAAATTATAGTATGTGGAACTGAGATAAATTTTACTCCAACTTCAGAGTTAACTTGGGGTTTAATTTTAGGTTTAGCTAGAAATTTTAAAGAAGAGATTGACAATATGTATCAAGGTTATTGGCAGACAACTATTGGCTTTGAACTTAAAGGTAAAATTTTAGGGTTAGTTGGACTTGGAAGAGTAGGTTATCAAGTTGCAAAAATTGGAAAAGCTTTTGGAATGCAAGTTATGGCATGGAGTGAAAATTTAAATCTAGATAAGTGTAAGGAATTAGATGTTTTGCCTTGTAGCAAAGAAGACTTATTTCAAAATTCTGATTTTATATCTATCCACGTTCAGGGTGGAGAGAGATATAAAGAGTTAATAAAATTAAAAGAGTTAGACATGATGAAAAAAACTGCTTTTTTGATAAATACTTCTAGAGGAAACATTATTAATGAAGATGATTTAATTATTGCATTATCAACTAATGTTATTGCTGGAGCAGGGCTTGATGTTTATGAAAAAGAACCTTTACCAGAGGGTAATAAATTAAGATTTTTACCTAATGCATTATTAATGCCACACGTTGGTTACGTTACTGCTGAAAACTATAGTATTTTTTATACACAGATGATTGAGGGATTAGAAGCATGTGTGGCTGGTAAACCTTTAAGAGTATTAGAATAAATTTATGACAAAAAAAATTAGCAAAAGTCTTACAGCTGAACAAAAATTAGTTTTGTTTGAAGATGGAACAGAAGCACCAGGTACGAGCGAATTAAATCACGAGAAGAGAGAAGGTAGTTATCACTGTACTAATTGTGGTGAAAAATTATTTGACTCAAATGCTAAATATGAAAGTGGTTCAGGTTGGCCTTCATTCTATCAATCACTAC
>Ga0209709_10002176_pt1 | contig 17421 bp, 16 predicted proteins | sample ArcticOcean_MG_C_2_FD_187435 | JGI IMG/M metagenome (GOLD analysis project Ga0209709, IMG submission 187435) | Marine microbial communities from western Arctic Ocean - ArcticOcean_MG_CB4_136 (SPAdes) (version 2) | ecosystem: Environmental > Aquatic > Marine > Oceanic | place: Arctic Ocean... | reverse complement strand
AATTATGTTTTACTGTGATGAAAATAAATTAGAACCCGAAACCGCCGGTAAAATGGTTGGTGGAAAACTGAAACAAAATGTACAAGATGAGGCAGAAGATCTTCATCTGATTCCAAAAACATCTAAACTACCAATATGAAAGGAGAGAAATTGGTGAAGACCTTTAGGGGTTGACAAATCAGAAAAGTATGTTATAATATAACTATATAATGATTAAGTGAAATAAATCGCAATACAATCAATACAACGCAATACGAAATATACGAAAGGTAAATATGTCGTTCTCAGATATGAAGAAAAAACGTGGAGATAAACTCCAATCCCTCCTAAAAGAAACCGCAAAAATAAATACCCCCTCAAGAGGTCAAGGTGATGATGATCGATTCTGGCGTCCAGAATTGGACAAGTCAGGCAACGGAATGGCCGTTGTTCGATTCCTCCCTGCTCCAGATGGAGAAGATCTCCCCTGGTCACGTTCATGGAATCATGGATTTCAAGGACCCGGTGGATGGTACATTGAAAACTCTTTAACTACTCTTGGTCAAAAAGATCCAGTAAGTGAACATAATTCACAACTCTGGAACTCAGGTATCGAGGCGAACAAAGAGATCGCCCGTAAACAGAAACGTAGGCTTACCTATGTCTCTAATGTTTATGTTCTCAAAGATCCATCAAATCCTCAGAACGAAAATCAAGTTCGCTTGTACAAGTATGGGAAGAAAATATGGGACAAACTTAATGATAAGATGAATCCTCAATTCGAAGATGAAACTCCAGTCAATCCTTTTGATTTATGGGAAGGTGCGAATTTCAAAATAAAGATTCGTAAGATTGATGGGTTCTCAAATTATGATAAGAGTGAATTTGAAAATCCTGCTCCTCTTGATACAGATGACGCCAAGATGGAAGAAGTTTGGAAAACAGAACATTCATTGGAAGACTTTACTGATCCAAAGAACTTTAAGACTTATGCAGAGTTGAAAGAGAAATTGGATAGAGTACTTGGATTAACATCTAACGTTCCTACACCAAAGTCTAATAGTTTTGATGCTCCTTTTGATGGTGGCAAACCTATGACTACTCCACATGTAGAACCTGTTGTTGAAAGTGTTACAAGTACAGATTCAGACGAGTATTCATACTTTGCAAAATTAGCTGAGCAAGAATAATGAATAATGAGAATGGTACTATGTATGGATTTTTCTTTTGTGTGATTTTAGTGGTATGGTGTGCATCAACTTGGGGCGATCCTGATTTGATGGATGCCCTTATCTATTATCTTTCAGATGGTTATTATAAAACTTAACTACTAAGAAATTATACGTACATTCATCACATCACCATTAGATGGGCTAACCCCAGAGGCGGGCATTACCAAAGGTGCAGAAGAATTTACTTGGTTAGTTGATGTGTTATTAATTATTGTGGTATTAGTCCCGCCTCCAGCTTCTTTACTTTCTACTTGTAATTGAGCTAACATTTGTCCTGTCATTAAACCTTCCGTGGCCTTTGAGAAAGCAGTTAATTTCTCCATATCAACTTTACCCATAAACTTATCAAGTCCATCACCGAGTTTTTCTAGATTATCAGCATCGAAACTTTTGAAAGATGATGCAAGAGCTGTAACTCCTTGTCCGGCTTGAAATAATTGAGGTCCTATTAAAGCAAACTTTGCAAATTTATCAACAGGATCACTCGCACCTATCCATTTTCCAAATCCTTCAGCAAGGCCGGAAACAAATCCCCCTTTACCAAACTCCATCAAGCCGTCACCTATCGCCTTAATACCAGTTCCCACCATTGCGAAGTTAGATGCATCTATTTGACCAAATCTAGCAACGGATTCCGAAACTCCTATTAATCCTTTTGGGTCGTTGAGTAAGTTAGCTATTGCTCCACCAATTGCAAAGTCTTTCAATCCAACACCTATCAACGACATTCCTGTACCAACTGGTGCTAGATTTTCTGAAGGTACTTTACCGAACAGTTCAACACTTTTTGCAATCTTATCTAATTGCGCTTCGCCGGGAGCCATTAGACTTGCTAGTGCACCACCAGCACCAAAGTCCGCCAGGCCTCTACCAATCAATGACATTCCTGTACCAACTTTTGCAAGATTTTCTGAAGGGATTTTTCCAAATCTTTCAACAGAATTTGCTAAACCTTCAATAACTTTTCCGTCAGGCATGAAATTTCCACCAATTGCTGCGCCGACACCAAAGACTGCAAGACCACCACCAACTGCCATTATCCCTTTACCAAGTTCAAAAAGACTGCCAGGAGCTATAGCTGCAAATCTTTCGATATTCTTAGCCATACCTTCAATAACTTCTCCTTTAGGCATGACTGCACCACCAATTGCGGCTCCAACCGAAAATAATACAAGAGCAGCAGCTAATGCTGTAAGACCAAGAGCAACCTTGAACATATTACCAGCATCAAGTCCGGATAATCGTTCTATTCCAGTAACTATACCATCTATTACTGTTACTATTGTATCACCAATAGTTTTAATTAAACCTGAAATGGAATTAATAACTTTTGTTACGGCGGCACCAATAGAGGTAATAATTCCTTCTATCGATGTTCCAATTTTAGCTACATTGTCACCAATAGCATTGATAATTCCTTCTATGGCAGTTCCAAGTTTTGTAATACCGGCACTAATAGAATCAATAATTCCAGATATAGAAGCACCGATTGCTTTTACAATAGGTTCTATTTGGTTAACTACGTTATCGAAACTACCTAGTATTTTTTCAATTACTTTACCAACTGTTGCAACAATTTTTTCTATCTTATCGGCTACGGCAATAATAACATCACCAACCTTATTGAGAATGCTTTCTACCACCGGAGCAAAGGCAACAAGAACTTTTCGAACATCTGTAATGGCTGAAGAAATTGCTTTTATTACTGCCTGCATAGTTTTGTTGAGGACAGGATCAGTAATGATATCTTTTATTACTTTGAATAATGATGTAACAATTGGAGTTAAGGCTTTAACTACAGTAGCGAGCCCATCAAAAAATGCAGTGATAAATGGACCCATGTTTTTTACCATGTTTCCAAACCCCTCCAAAACGTTTTTTAGAATAGTTCCAATTGCATTACCAAGAGATTCGATTATACCAGTAACAAATTCTAATGCTTTACCTTCACCCGCAATCATTTCAAATACTTTAAATGCTGCAGCGAGTCCTGCGGCGAATATTGGTAATGAAATGGCTATGGCCGCTACACCTATGACTACCAATGGATTAGCAAACGCGGCGAGCCCGCTTGCTAGACCTTTTAGAAACCCAGAGATACCTTTTCCCATTGACTTCATACCTCTTCCCATGGCGCCAACAGGATTCATTACAGCCTTACCCATTTTAGAGAAAAATCCACCAGCTTTTGCTTCTTCTGCTTTTGCATCAGGAACCTTCATCTGATCTTCTCCGGCTCCACCTTTTCTTGCGGCTTCTGCAGCCGCTTCTCTCGCCGCAGCAGAATCATCTAATTGTAAATTAAGTATATTTGCTAATATATCGACAGTCTTATCCATCTGCCCACCCTGCGTCTGCATTACTGAGCCTATGCTTTCTGTGGAAGCTGAAATATTACTTAGAAATCCTCCTGACTCCAATGCCCAATTGTTACCCCCAGAATCATCTTCTGTAGCTGCAGCAGTTGCAGCTGCAATATCTGTGGGCAGACTTTCACTTAACCCAGTTAAAGATTCATTCCCCGATTCAACAAGATCAATGTGGTGGAGTTGATTTCCAACTTGATCTTTAGCGGCATCGGCGATAGTTTCCATATGATCCGTTTGCCTTTGCATTTCACCAGTTGCAAATTCATCTCCCTCAAGTAATTGTCCTTGTACTTCACTAAGATTTTCTAGCTGTGTCGTCTGTTGACCCGCTTGTTGTTGAGTGTCATTGTGCCGTGTTTCTGTCTCTGCAAACTCGGACATTGTTGCACCGCGCAAAGCTGTAATTTCTTTTCCTCTTGCTACATCTCGTTTCTTCGCACCGCGTCTATGAAAGAAAGCAAATACGCGTCCAAGTTTACCACCCTTGACTAACTGCGCACCAGATCGCCTTGAGTTTTCACCTTGTTGATCTAGTTCTTTATTAAGATCCTCTAACTGATCTACAACATCAGTTAAAGTTTTTCCTGTTGGTGTTCCTTCTGCGGCCATTTTTATCGTCCTTTATTTTTGGCATTTTCGGCTCTTATTCTTTCGTTTTCTTCTTTAATCCAATTTTGTAATAAGATTATATATATTGCTCTTTCATAAGGATACATATTATCAAGTTCAGTTAGACTCCAATGGTGGTGCTGAATCATAGCGAAGTTTGTTTGATAATGATTCGCCAAGGAATCGTGACTCAGCGCTATACGAAAAAAGAATCAATCCCCTCGATAATCATCACCCTTGCTTCTTTACATTTTGGACATTTCCAATCTATTTTATGGCTTAGTCTTGGCATCGATTCAAAAAAGTCTCTTACTTTAGTGAATTGCGCAGAACTAAGAGATTCAATAAAATCATTTAATTCTTTTTTGGTAGAATCTTTTGCCTTGAATATTTCTTCTCCATCCCAAATGTAATCAATACAATCTATAATCAATTTAAATACATTTTCTGATTTTATGTCTTCACCTTCTCCTGCATATTTTTGCACAGTTTCAATTTGTGGAAATTTCAATTTCAGGCCAATATTTTCAGTAATGTTTACTTCTGAAGCTTTAATGTCTGTAGTATCCATAACAATATCATCAATATTAATTTCAACTGGACAAATATCTGCTTCACTTGCTTTTTCACAACATTTAAAGTTTTCAGGTCTACGCGGGTTAATTGTTAAAATTTCCCCTACTGATCTTCCTCTGAGTTGAAGGAAAAAATATTCAATATCAAATGATGCAAGAGTTTTAAGGTCTACTGCTCCTTCTGTGCAAGAAGTTATAATATCTTGCATGGCTCTGGTCATCGCTTGATTATCCCCAGCTTCCATTGCCATTAATAATGTCTTTTCTTCTTTTACAAGAAAAGGTCTATATTTAACCTTTTGTCCTGTTGAAGGAATTTTCAATTCATAAGTGGGGGTTGCCACTCTTGGTAATGCCATAATATTCTCCTATAATAATGTATAATAATTTAATTGTCTAACTAGAGCCATCGGTCCACCAGCTATATCCAATATCTATTGTAAAATCTACTAATTCTGCGCTTTCCCATCCTAGTTCTATAGCACCTATTGTTTTCGGCCAACATTCATGTAATACTACTTTATGTGTAGGTGTGTCTGCGATAGTTGTAGTTTCACTATAACATGAAATTGTAACTGTTCCTATAAAACTTTTATAATATTGCATATTATACGAAGAGTTACTTTGTATATGTTCATGCCAATCATACCAGAATTTTCTGGCTGTCCAGTCATTTGTACCTAAGAAATTAATTGTTACAGGCTCCTCTGTCACTTCATAAGGAACTTCTAATCCAAATTTACCACCACTTCTATAAGTAGTTGATCCGAAAGATCTAGATGGTAATGAAATAGATTTAACGAGAAATTCTATTGATGCAACTGGAACCGAAGTAACTAATGTTGCTGGTGGTATAATTTCAACTGTAAATCTATTTCTTTTTGCATAACTTCCTAGACCATCTAATTTGGCCATAAAATCAGTTATTGCAAAATCTGTTCGTCCTGTTGGTGCTGGTGCTGCCATTAAAACATTCCTTTGCTATGTGCCCATACTTTCTTTTTACTTGCTTTTCTAAATCTCTCTACTGGTAGAAAAAGTGCTACTTCCCATTCATCTGCATTAACAAGTACATATTGAGATTTAACTTTACTTGAAAGATATCTGTGTACTGTCGGTCTTGCTCTTTTAATCTTAGTGAAACCTTTTAACATATTGTATGTTAATTTTAATTTGGTTGTTTCATCGTATTTTTTATTATTTGCAAACATCTTAAGTTGATCCATTAATATAGCTCTATGTTTTGGAGGAAGATAATGAAAATTCAATCCAAGAAATCCATCGGTATATTTTTCGATGGGAAAAACCAAAGGAAAGGTATCATACCAGGGAAGCTCATTTTTCCATTTAGGATCATAAGAATAGAAATACATTTTCCCTAGTACACTTTTAGATACTAAATTTTCTGAACGTGAAAGTATTGTCTTTGGCGTCTCATCAGAAAATTGACCTTTTGTTCTATTGACAATTGAGCGGAACCAATCACCCGCAGCTCTTGCTCTAGCAGTTACTGAATTAGTCTTTATTGCGTCTTTTAATTTATCCAAATAGGATTCTTCTACAGTAGCCATATTACTATTTAGTTATCAAAGTGTCCTCTGTTATTATTTGCCATTTCCAACCTTTATGTTCACAAAACTCTTCTGCCGCCCTCCATTTAGCTTCATTGACTCCCCATGTTTTTACTTCTTTGAGGAATCTTCTCCTATGTTTGGGGTTAGGTTTGGGGGGTTTTGTTTGCTTCTTTGGTTTGATTTCAATTAGAGATTCACCTTGATTGGTTTTAACCCAAAAATCGGGATAATATCTATGTACTCTATTGTCAATGGGTGAACGATAGGGTATAATGATCTCTTCACTTGACCAGCGCAAGACTTCAGGTTGTCGATCTAGGTATTTCATGAAGGTTAATTCCCACCCAGATCGATAAATAATTTTAGTATAATCCCCTTTATATTTTTTATAATTTTGTGGTCTAAACTTACCTCTGTATGCCATATAAATATATAGATAGTTCAAGAATACCAATTACAAAAGGATGTCCGTAATGAAAATTTACACAGAAGTTATATATTTTTGGGATGATGATAAAGGTGAGTTAGTACAAGAATCTTCAAAATTCTACGATTATGATGGGCCATTAACTCTGGCCAATGATTCATCTACTGGAATTATGGACCCAACTACTTCAGCAATGACACCAATGCAATATTATGAATATCCTTCTAATATTGGTGGAATGTCTGGTCAAACTGATAATTGGATAGCCTTTGAAGCTACTGGTTTCAAAACTCAAAGTCCGACGTTTGAGGTAGCATTATATATTCCTGGCGACGCTTTAAATACATCATATAAATCAGAATATGAAGCAGTTGCATTAGGTGGACTAGGAGCTATGGCGGATAAAGCCGTTAAACAAATGCAAAATACAGGAGGGCCAGGTGGAGGATTTAGTGTCGAAGGTTTGAAAAATATTTTAAGTGCACAGGCCTCTGCAGCAACGAGTGAATCTGGAAAAGTAGGGCTACTTAAAGCGGGAGAGCGAGCAAACGTTTTGGTGGAAGGAACAAAAACTATAATGGAACGAGCACAAGGTGCTGTACTTAATCCTTATATTGTTGCCGCATATAAAGGCCCTTCTGATATGAGAACACATGAATTTTCTTTTCAAATGTTACCACAAGATGTAGATGAATCTAAGGCTTGTGTGAAAATAGTAAATGCATTTAAAAAGGCCATGTTACCTTCTCATGGAGGAGGAGATTCCCAAACTGCACCTTCAATGTTGTTTGGATATCCTGACACATTTGAGATTAATTATTATATTGATGGAAGACCATTACCAAAAAGTGGTTCAAATCCTATGTTTAATATAGGGAAATCAGTATTGACTGGCTGCGATTTAGATTTTACTACAGAAAGTGTACCTCTATTTTTTGATGGTACACAATTTCCAGTAAGTATATCAATGAAACTTTCATTTATGGAACTAGAAGTAATGTATCGAGAAAGAATAGAGCAAGGAGCATAATACATGTCTGAATATTTTCAACATTATCCACAAATTAATTATGATATTACTGGAGCAAAACCCAGTAAAACTAAGACTGTGATTAATTTAATGTCAAATGCAAAAATAAAAAACATTCTTAAAAATGATATTGTTAATTATTTTTCTTATTCAATACCAGAATCAGAGCGTCCTGATATAACAGCGTTTAAGATATATGGTGATGTAAAATATACATGGTTAATTTTTTTAATTAATGAAATATATGATCCCATTTTTGACTGGCCATTAAATTCTAGAGAATTTGGAAATTATGTTAAAAACAAATACGTAACTCTAGCAGCCGCAAAAAATACTGTGCATCATTATGAACAAATTGTTAGAACCAGAACAGAAGCAACAGGTACTAATGAAGCAATTCCTTTAGCATGTTTGGAAGTTGATGTAACAACCTATAATGCTCTTGATGCCGCAGATCGAAATATTGTATATTGTTATGATTGGGAAATAACTAGAAATGAAGCTAAACGAGAAATTAAATTAATTGATAGAAGGTATGTTGCAGAGATACTTTCTGAACATTCGGAGAAACTTAACTGATGGGTGCACCGATGAGCATTCTTGAGAGGCGAAAAGCAGGACAGGGTATTCCCCCAGCGTCAGCTGATCATGGATCTAAATCCGATTTTTTAAGAAATCCACAAGCAGATAAACTCCCCTCATTTCCTGGTGATTTTGAGCTTCAGAAACTTCGTCTGACTTCACCCAATAGAAAAGGGTTTGTTGATCTAAAGGCCGCTTGGTCAGATTTCAATATTTATGAAGATCTTTTTGGAAGTTATCTTACTGGAAATATACAGATAGTAGATGGTGTAGGATTACTGGAAAGTGTTCCTATTATTGGTGAAGAAACTATACACATTGAAGTAAAAACAAAAGGCCTTGAAAGACAGAGAAATTCAAATGCAATTCCAGGCCCGTTTGAAGGAAGTCTAAATGAAGGCCTGATTAATTTAAAATTTAGAGTAGTTAAAATTCTTAATGTTACGAAACTTAATGAAGGAATAATTACTTATAAATTATCTTTCGTTTCTGAGGAGGCCATTTTAAATTTAAAACAAAAAGTTAAAAAATCTGCACTTGATCCAGTTTCACTTGAACCACGAAAAATATCTGATGTAGTAAAATCTCTTTATAGACAATTTTTTCAACGAGGTAGAGCGGGTAGAGCTAAACGTATTTTTATTGAACCTACTAAGAATCTTACAGATTTAATTATACCAAATCAAACTCCATTCAAGGCTTTTAATTTCTTAGCATCAAGAGCAGTATCTGCGGGTAAACATGCAATTGGATCTAGCTTTGTTTTTTATGAAAGTATAAGAGGATTCTTTTTTATTTCTATGGAAACTCTTATGTCCGGTGGTGGTATGGGATATAGTACAGTAGCAGGTGCACCCGGCTCACCTACAGAATTAGTATATACAGCACCAACAGACCCTGTTAAAGAAGTATATGTGGTACAGCCAAAACGAATGGGGTCAAATACAGCTGAAGAGAAAAATATTGCTATAGAAATGACAGCTGTTTCGGCATATTCATTTTCTTCTAATTTTGATGTTCTTGAAAATCTAACATCCGGAATGTATGCAAATAGATTACTTACACATGATTTGGTTAGAATGAAATATGATACCTTAGATTTTAATATGCATGATCCTACTTCAGTAAGTGATGAAACAAGAATAGATCCAGATACCGGTGCAGTTGAAATAGTAGAGTCTCAACGACAACCCGCCGATGCTAAAAACTTTAGTGATTCTTTTACTCATTTAGGAACAGGAAAATTAGCTACTGAAAAACAAGATGCATTAGGTTCGCCTGAATCGGTAATGAGTTTTTATCCTTCAAATTTTGCACATGATATTAGATTTAAAGAAGATCTGGGATCAAGAGGTGTAAAGGGAGAAATAAAATCTGGTCTAAACATTATTCCAAATAGAGTAGAACAATGGATGCAATCACGATTAGTACAAAATCAACAAGCTAGTAATATTAAATTAAATATTAGAGCGCCTGGATTATCTACTAGGGCAGTAGGAGATTTAATAGAATTCAAATTACCCACAACATATCTTGAAGATAGGGACGGAATTACACAATCACAACATCATGTGTATTTAAGTGGATATTATTTAATTACTAAATTACGCCATCATTTCAATAAAGAACAATATGATATCGAATTTGAGTGTATAAAAGATTCATTAAAAGTTCCACCTGGAAACGATAGATCAATACCGGAAGCTGATGATACAACAAGTATTACTCAGTCGCTACCACCATCACAAAGATAGGATAATACTATGGCATACTTTATGGGAAAAGGTGGATTTGTTTGGTGGCAAGGAGTTGTCGAAGACCGCCATGATCCGCTGTATCTTGGAAGATGTAAGATTAGAGTTTTGGGGTGGCATTCGGAAAACAAAAATGATCAACCCACTTTAGGATTGCCGTGGGCGTATCCTGTCGCGCCGATTACTTCAGCAAGTCAAACAGGGGTCGGTTCCACACCATTAGGTCCAGTTGAGGGCACATGGGTAATTGGTTTCTATCGTGATGGAGAAGACGGACAAGAACCAATGTTTTTTGGAACAATTGGTGGTATTCCAGAATTAGATGCAAAAGGAATTAATAATGATGGAACCGCAATAGGCGGTAGAGGGTTTCTTGATCCAAGATTAGAGGGTGGAGATGTCGGGCATCCAATGTTTCCAGATGAGGGGGGAAAGAGAGATCTTTTCTATAATCCTCAAGCTGATTTGGTTCCCAGAGAACCAGCAACCATTATTCACAATGCAAATCCTGATCCTACTGAAGATGTACAAACTGTTTCAGTTTCGGCCTCTACTACTCTTGAGAAAGAGAGTTCAGTAAAATCTTTGATTGGAACAACTGGTCCCAATACAACGACTCCCCCATTTACTGTTAAGGTTGTAGAACAGTCACTTAGATCAACATATCCTGATACGGGTTTAGCAAACACAGCAATATCATCAACTAGAAATTTAGATTATTTAAAAGAACCCACTACAAATAGATTAGCAAGAGGTATTCGTGGGAATACTGATACGAGTGATCCAAGAGTTTCAGGTATTGTATTTGAAAAAATGGAAAACCGTAAAGCAGGACAAATGAATATTCCGACTGCTGATGGTAAATCTTGGTCTGAACCACCAAGTCCCTGGCAAGCACTCTATCCATATAATCATGTGCACCAAACTGAAAGTGGTCACGTTATTGAAATGGATGATACACCTAATAGGGAAAGATTACATTGGTATCATCGAACAGGCACTTTTACTGAAATTCATCCAGTAGGTATTAAGGTTGATAAAATAGTAAACAATTATTATAATATTATTTTGGGGGCAAAATATACACATATTGAAGCGGGTGATTATACGACTATTGATGGTTCACAAGAAAATTATATTCTTGGTAATAAGGTGGACAAGGTTGATGGTGATTATTCTATTGCAATAAAAAGAGGAAGATTTAATGTTAATAATACATTAGGAGCAATTAATTTAATAGCCAGTAAAATGACATTAAGGGCATCAGAGACACTTACTCTATCAGCCAATAATGTTATTATTGAAAAGAAATCATCCGCCGCATCTGAAACAACTACAGGTGACTCAAAGGTGACAGTAGGTGGAAAACTAACTTATCAAACTGGTTCGTATAGTTTAAATGCTCAAGGTTCTATCGGTATGCAAACTGGTGGGGGAATGACACTCAATATTACTGATTCGATAAACGAATCTATATTTGGAGTGTTACCATCAATGACAATGGGTTATGCTAAAAAGACTACTGCCACTTTAGGTAAGATTGGAATGGAATGTACTGATAATATAGTTTCAGGTGGAATTGAAATGAACTTAGGGCTCGCTGGGTTAGGTGCATCTATAGCAATAAAACCTATCGGTGATATTGAATTAAATTCTAATTTGGGAACGACTGGTATTTCAGGTACTGCCTTATTGGGAAATATAGACTTTTCTAGTGTGGTAGGAAGTGCTCAAATGAGTAGTCTATTATCGACACTTAAATTAGGTAGTGGGGGTGATGCTTCCTTACAAGGATTATTAGGTGAGGTAACGGTGGGGTCTTCAGGTAAAGTAAAAGTTGCTGGATTAATTGCTACATTGAAAGAGATATTAGATGAGATAATAGATATAGTATTAGAACATACACATCCAACAGGAACAGGGCCATCAGGACCACCAATGCCTCCAGCTACCGCTAAACTGTCCTTATTGAAATCATTGAAAGTCGGTGGGAGTTTTGAATAATGCCACTAGTTAAAGCAACAATGTTTAGTGAATTAATGGGAACGTTTTCAACTGCTAGTCCTGATCCGATGAAGCCCGGAAAAGATATCGCAAAAGCATTTGCTAATTATTTAAAAATGGGACAAAATGCAGGAGGATTCCCCACAACAAATGTAATAGATACTCCTTGTGGAATGACAATAGGTGGGGTTTTTGCTCAGCAACTTCCAGTTGGTGCAGCAATAGGATCTCAAATAGCAACAGCATTATCATCTATGGCGTTAACATATTTGTCTACAAATCAAATTGGACCGCCGGTTGTACCACCTTCTCATATATCACCGTTAATACAATTATTTTCCGGTCCGCAAGCATCGGGAATGAATTTCGCAAAAGAGTTGGCAGACATATTAGACACATGGACAAAAACATGGGTAGTGAGTGGGTTAATTCCTGGTGCACCACCCGTACCATTTACAGGACCTTTATCATAGGATATAACAATGTCAGGAGCAATTGATAAAAAAATAATTGAAGTAAAAAAAGAGTTGGATGATAGTCCCACTACTCATTTATCTTCACGTACTGGAATTCTCGATTCTGTTACGTTATCAAGAGAATTTGCTCAAACACGATTAAATGCATTATGTGAAAAATTTATCTCTGTTACTTATGCTCTTTATATTCAATTGGAAGATCAGGGTACGGGTAACAATCTTCTTTTAGAAGATGCCGATGAAATATTGATGGAGCCGTCTATTCTAGATGCTAGTTATTCTCTTGCACAAGTATGTGAAAGTTTAGCAAAACAACGCGCTATATGTTATGGTGCAAAAACTATAAGCCACACTTTTAAGAAATTTGATTTTCCTGCCTATGAAACTGTCAATGGAGCACTTCAACTTACGGAACCAAATACTTCTTTTATGGGAATTAAGGCTACTGATATTAGTGAAACATTCACTATTAATTTAACTAGTTTGGCTGGAACACAGACACAAGGTAGTAATACATTTAGTACTGATGTTCGGGATTATTATCTAGTTAGGTCAAGAGTAACTGGAGAATTAATAGACATTAATGATAGCATTACTCCATATTCTACACCAGATAGTGATACCCTTTTTGGTAATGCAATTGCTTGGGGTCAAGATGTAACAACTGAAGTAGGAACATGGAACGCAGACTTTGCTAAAGCGAACATTGCCAGCGTAGCAATACAAAATGAAAATACGTATAAAGAATTAAATACTATGTCGTTACAAGACCATTTGGATCAGGGTAGTAATACCAGTTATACTACATTAGGTGCTGCATTTGGTCAAAAGTTTTATTTAAAGAGACATACTGACTATGTGAACACATTTACTATTATCGGTACAACTACAGAGAATAGTATAGAAGTGACAGGAATTTCTGATAGTGATATCTCTAAAATCAAATATGGTGATGTAATTAGTGGCACAGGTATTCCGGATGATAATGTAACAATCGCAGGAGTGAAATCTGCAGATAGTAAACTCCGGCTTAGTAATACAGGAATTGCAACAACAACTGGAACGGTTACTCTTACTGTAAATAGTGTACCATTTGGTTATGCAGAGAATGATATATTTTGTCAAGTAGAAATAGTAGGAGAGGGATTAGTAACAAATGAAGATTGGATGCCGGTTGGTGATGATGCCGGTGATTATAGTTCTGCAGACGCGGGCCCAGATGCTTTATTAAATGCTAATACTTCTCAATTCATAGGGCTACTTGGTTTCTTTGATCCAGATAATGGAAGTGCAAATGCATCGAATGATTTGACAAAGAGCTCAAGGGGTGATTGGGTTTCTGAAGGAAAAGAATATAATGGAACTTCATATCCTTACATAGAACGAAGTCCATTCTTTCCAGCAATGGGAAGCACCGTCAAGTCGTATGCAGTAGATAATGGTGAAATTGTAGGAACACAACCTACTGGATTAGGTGAAGATGATATTCCCACAGGAAGATATGTTAGGTGGGATGTAAAAAGAGCGGATGAGACTGGAGCCTTACCAGAGAACAGATATGTTACAGACAGCGCAGAAAAATTCTATTATGAAATACCATCTACTTCACAGTATACTTGTGGTACGGTTACTGTTGGTACTTCACACCCTATGCCTAATGTTGGAGAACCACCTTCTGCTCTCGCCAAAACTGGATTGACAGATACTATAACTAGAGTACAGACAGCATCCGTTACTGCAAATGGAGTTGTTTGTTCTGTGGGTAGTACAACAGACATTCCGGCCGATACTAATACAACAACCGCGGCTACAAGTGGATCATCAAGCGCGCCCACTGCAAATGCAACTATAGGTACTTATTATACTATTGGTTCAGATAATTTAATTTATGTTAATAGATATCATTATGAATCTGTTACCACCACTTCTGGGTCTAATTGGACTGCCACAACGGCCACAGATGTTTCGGTCTATGCTTGTAAATATAATTTTGCACAGAAACACATATATGAGGCATCAATGTCGGTGAATACTGATGTGCAATTTATAAGTGATTCAGTAGTTGATTTAATGGATACTATTAATTTTCGTGATCCGGTCATAGATGTAGATACAGCACAAGCGGGTGTAAGTGGTATAAGTGACAATGCATTCGATACCTATATTGCGGCTGATGAACTTAGAGCAACCGATTTAGCAGGATTGCAATCTGCATTAACATCATTTCGTAATACTCTTTCTGGTCAAAATAGAACAGGGCCTAATAATAGTAATTCTGGAAAAGGAATACTTATAACTTTTGCGAATACTACATGGGCCGCCTTTCATACAGAGGTAGGAACATTTGGTACTAACTGTGGAAAGAGAGTTACAGAAATAGATACTCGTATTGGTGTGCCGACTCGTTCTGGAACTCAATCAACTACAAGAGGTTCGGCGCCAGCAATTTATGTGTCAGCGATTCCAACAGCAAATACTACTGGCGGTATGGTTCCTTATGGTAGATCAATTTATAATAGTTGTAATTATTTACTAGGAAAAGACCTTAAAATGATGACGCAATTAATATCAGATATTCAAAGTCTGGCTAGTTTAGTAGATTTAGTAAAAAAGGCTAGAAACAAATATGAAATTCTTAATGGTAGAGCGAAGGAGTATAGCTAATGGCTGAAGAAAATAATTGGAAAGAAGCAGAACTACGAAGGGATGATATTAAGAAATTGTTAGAAAATACTAAACAACTTGCTGAAATGTATTCGGAAATCATAGGAATAAAAAAAGCAGGATGGGAAAATGTATTAAGATCAAGAGAGAAGAGAGCCGAAAAGGAAAAACAAAATGGCTGAGTTTAGTGCACTATTAACAGCGAAAGCTGAATGGAAACCTCATCAAATCGCGAAGGCGGGAGATCTTGCCACGTTAGCAGCTGCTGCTACCGCTCTTGCAGAAACTGTTAAAAGTACTCTTAAACTTGCAAGTGCTGGCATGGAAGTGGTTAAACTTTTATCTGCTCTTCAAAACATCAATCCCCTTTTAATGGCATTGGAAGCTTTAGCGGATGAAGTACTTAAACAAATCCAAGATTTAAAAGAGGCTGGGTATTGGTACTTATATGTTGATCCTTATTATGAAGGAAATGTAACGCCAACACAAAAATATAATTATGGGTTTGAACAATTAAGGAATAAGGCTGGAAAACGAATATGGGAAATTAAAGATGATTCGGGAAATTGGACAGATACTACAAATATTCCTACATTAGCACAGCTTAATGAAGAAAAAGCAAAACCTCATTATACTTCTCCTAGAAAACTAATTCCTGGTGGATTTGATAGAGATAATCCCTTACAAGATCCTCTTAGGTCTTCATCTGATGGGGGAGTAAGTAAGTTCCCCACATTTAACACAAAAGAAGTAATTAAAGAATTTGTAAAAGCATTTGATGATGAGGGTGATGTTCCCAGATATAAATTACTGGGTGCGGTTTCTGATGCACCGAAAGCAGGAGAAGTAGTATATGATGATGATGGAAATGCTTATATAGGATGGAACCCTAAGATAGATTTTGGATTAGAATTATTCGATTTGGGCAAAGCCAGTGAAAATGGTTCAACCATTAAAAATTATGTGGCGGCCAGAAAGGCTCTTAATTCCAAACAAAGCGTAGGTAAACCTAATATTTTAGGAAATACAGAATTTGATGGTGGTTCTGGGGCAATAGCAATAATAATTGCCGCTTCAGATTTTCAATCATTTTATGATGTCTTTAATCAGTTCTCTAAAATGTTTTCTGATATTCCTGAATTTGCATCGGATACAGGTAAAAATTTATTAGATGCATTAACAGAGATTGTTACTCCAAATAAGGTAACAGTTAAATTAACTCAAGTTGATACTAAGTATCAATCGTTTATAGTGGGTGATATTATAGGAGGAAAAATATATAATAGTATCGGGGAAATCGTAGAGATCATTGATGGTTCTGTGACTCCAACATTAATGATAGGAAGAAAAGCAGTGGGAGATACAGATGATGAGGGAAATATAACTTCTGTAATGGAAGATTATAATATGAACCCAGTTGATCGGTGGATCGATATGGAAGTAATAGTAAATCCAATTAGAAATATTGATGGACTAAACCCCTGGATAACTGGTGATATGGTTCTGGAGATGGAAAAAAGAGGCGAGTCGGGCAATCCTGAAATTCGAGATGATGTATTTCCTAATTATGTTTTCAAGGGTCAAGACACTACAGAATTACCTAAAGCTAGTAGAATATATCCAAAGGTGGCAATAGTTTCAATGGAAAAGTTGATGGTTCTTCCAGATTCAACTCCGCCTGATTTTGGGGGGATTAAAATTAAAGATATTGTTCCTGGCTGGGGTGAATTTTTTCAACTATTAGAAAATTTTGTATTACAATTAAAGGGGATGATTTCAGATTCAAATGCTTTTATTCAAGACATGATAGACATGATTAAACAGGTTGAAGAATTTTTGGAATATATGATTAAACTCATTGATGAATTTTTAAAATTCTTTCAAATAACATTACCATCACAAGGTGTATATGCCCTTTACATTCCAAATCAAAACGGGGGTAATAAAGGAATACAGGATGAACTCTCTAGTGCAACTGGAATTCCACCTTTAGGATATGCAGCAGGACTATTATTTGTCGGTACAGAGGGGGATAAACTTATTGCTGGAGGGGGTAGTAAAAACCCAATAGATTTATTAGCACTGGTATTAGGATTACTTTAATTTAACTAAATATTAAGAGCAAGATATGGCTACTACATACGGA
>Ga0209709_10002175_pt1 | contig 17430 bp, 19 predicted proteins | sample ArcticOcean_MG_C_2_FD_187435 | JGI IMG/M metagenome (GOLD analysis project Ga0209709, IMG submission 187435) | Marine microbial communities from western Arctic Ocean - ArcticOcean_MG_CB4_136 (SPAdes) (version 2) | ecosystem: Environmental > Aquatic > Marine > Oceanic | place: Arctic Ocean... | reverse complement strand
CTATTAGATCGTTTTTTTTAACTTTTGCATTAAATTTGATTGGTTCTAATAATTCATTTTTTTTAATTTTATAAGATATTGTTTTGCTGCTTAAAGAGGTACAATAACTTTCTAGAATTTGGTTAAAATTTTTATTAACAACAATCTCAACAATTACACCTGGTGGTGGACGTTTAGAAAATTTTTTTTTAAAATAAAGACCAACAGAATAACGTCCAATAACAACTACAGCTACAATAATAAAAAATGTTATAATTCCAAAAGTTATTTTTTTTGATCTTTTCATTTATTTTTTTCCATATTCAGCCCAACTACCAATATATATTTTGGCTACATAATCATCATTTATTATGGAATATGCAAGTGCTAGACTTGACGCTGAAACGGAACTGCCACAGCTCATTACCAAATCGTCATTACCAGTTACTTTTGAAACAAATATATCCTTTAATTTTTCTTTATTAAAAAATGTATTATTTTTTGTATTTACTAATTCACTTAAGGGCAAAGAATACGATCCCAGTATAGAACCGCTTTTAACACTAGATCTTGGCTCAGGCTCTAAACCTAAAAATCGATTTTTACTTCTAGCATCTAGTAATGTAAATTTTTTTTTTTTTATATTTTCGTCTATTTCAGATTTAATTTTAATCATGTTTTTATTTTCTTTAGCTCTATATCTGCATGGAGTTATTTTTGTTTGCATATTTATAACTTCTTTTCCTTCTAACTTCCATTTTTTTAATCCACCATTTAATACTGAAACTAATTTTGGATTATGTCCAAAATAAAGAAATTGAAACCAAGCACGACAGCTTGAAATTAAATCACTATTACAATAAATAATAACTCGGTCAGTATTTAAGATTCCCATTTCAGAAACAGCTTTTTCATGATCATTGATTGAAGGTAGAAAGTGACCATGAGGTAAGCCTTTCCTTTGATCAGAATTTTTATCCAAATCAAAAAATATTGCATTTCGTATATGTTCTTCGTTGTATTCCTCTAATGCGTTTCGATTTTTAACTAAATGCCACGATGCATCAATAATTTTAACTTTATTTAAATTTTGATTGAGCCAATCTGTTGAAACTAAAGTCACTTTTTACTTTGTTTTTCAAAATACTTTTGATGATATTCTTCAGCTTTACAGTAATTTTTTTCTTTTTTAATAGTTGTAACTACCTTTCCATTAAGTTTATTATTAACCTCATCTAATATTTGTTGAGCAGATACTTTTTCATCTTCAGTTGTATAAAAAATTTCTGACCTATACTGATTACCAACATTAGGACCTTGTCGATCAAGAGTAGTTGGATCATGAATTTTAAAGAAAAGTCGAACAATATCTTTGTAGGAAATAATTTTAGGATCAAAAAATACTTTAACAACTTCTATATGTTCTGTATCACCACCGCAAATCTGTTCATAACTTATTTGTGGATTTTTACCTCCACAGTACCCACATTCTGTAGAAACTATACCTGGAATACCCTGGTATTCAGTTTCGTCCCAAAAGCAACCAATTCCACCTATAAATATTTGCATAATGTTTTTTAATTTAATGTTAAATATAAATTAATTTATCAAAATGATCAAAAACCAAAATCATCTCGGCGCTCTTTGCATGGTATTAAGTGTTTTATTTTTCTCATTTATGGACTGTTTAATTAAAATAACTGCTACAGACTTTGCTGTTGGGCAAGTAATGTTTAGTAGGGCATTATTTGGTTTAATACCAATATTTTTTTTAATACCTAAAAATCGCCTTAAAGACTTTTATAAAACAAAATACATCAATCTTCATTTTCATAGAAGTTTTTGGGGAGCGATTGCCATGTATGCTATTTTTGTAGGCATTAGAAATTTAGGTTTAGCAGAAGTAACGTCAATGGCATTTTCTGGACCTATTTGGGTAGTTATATTTTCTATTTTATTTTTGGGTGAAAAAATAAAAGCTAAACGTTGGATCGCTGTAGGTTTGGGTTTTGTCGGGGTTCTTATCATTTCTAAACCTGGGTTTGATAATTTGAATTTTTATTACATTTATCCTGTAATATTTACATTAGGATTTGCGAGCGTATCTATTTTTATAAGAAAATTGACTTTAGTAAATGAGCCTATTTATTTGATTGCTTTTTATTTTTCAATCTGTTCTGGCACAATGGGCCTTCTAACTTTACCTTTTGGTGGATGGGTTTTCCCTTCAATTTATGAGTTAAGTTTATTAATTTTAATAGGTCTTTTTGGGAGTGTAGCAAATTTGCTTTTAACCCAAAGTTATAAATTGGCTGAAGTTTCTTTAACAACACCCTTAAAATATCTATCACTGGTATTTGCAATTATTTTTGGATTTTACTTTTTTAATGAAAGCCCGACTATTTACACTTTATCGGGCGCAAGTTTAATTGTTATTTCTTCTGCCATAATATTTATTAGAGAACACCAATTAAAAAAACCCATTACTCTACCTAGGCAACAATGAAAAAACCTCCATCATACTGGCATAAGGCAAAAAAAATATTATCTAAAAAAGATCCAGTATTAAGAAAAATAATTAAAAAATATAACAAAGGTTTTTTAACAACAAAGAATAAGCCTTTCCTTTCTTTATGCCGCACAATTGTAGGTCAACAGATTAGTGTTAAAGCTGCAGATTCAATTTGGTTAAAATTTGAAAAAAAGTGTAAAAAAAAAATAAAACCAAAAACTATATTAAAGTTATCTTCTCGCACTCTAAAGACTGCGGGTTTATCACGTCAAAAAGTTTCTTATTTAAAAAACATTGCAAAGAATTTTAATAATAGATCTTTTGATATTAAAAGACTTAAAAAAATGAAAGACATAGAGGCCATAAATTACATAACGCAGCTGAAAGGTTTAGGAGTGTGGAGTGCGCAGATGTTTCTAATGTTTAATTTAAATAGGGTTGATATTTATCCTACGGCGGACATAGGATTGCTTAGAGCTATATCAATAAATTATAAAACAGGATATCCACCAAGTAAAAGATTTTTAAATAAGATTTCTAATCTTCATTTAGGTTATAGAACTGTTTTAACTTGGTATATGTGGAGATCAATAGATCCGGTGGATGTAGAATATTAAAGAAATTTATTTTTTAACTCTTCAAGACGAAAATTAGCTATTTGTATTACTTGCACAACCCCTTCATTAAATTCTGATTTCTTATCAGATAAAACTCTTTTTTTAAAATTAAGTAATATATCTGACTTTTGTCTTCCCTTCACAGCAAGAATAAAAGGGAATCCAAATTTATCTTTATACTTATAATTTAAAATTTTGAACTGATTAAATTCTTTCTCTGTACATTGATCTAACCCTGCGTTATTTTGTTCTTCGTTTGAATCTGGAGTTAATGACCCAATTTTTGTCTTATCAGCAAGATCAGGGTGGGCATTTAGAATCTTTAATTTATCTTCATTGTTGGCATTTTCAAATATTGAGATCATTTTTTTAGATAAATCTTGAAAATTTTTAAAAGGCTTTTGTCCATATAGCTTTTTTGAGATCCAGTCAGCATTTTCAAAAACATTGCAAAAAACTTGGGTAAATTCAGTTTCAGATAGTTTATCTATTTTATTGAACATTTATTTAGTTAATATGTATATTATAGTAATAATATTTTATGAGTAAATTAACAACACATGCTTTGGACACATATTCTGGAAAACCGGCAAAAGGTATGAAAGTTGATGTTTATTTTATTTATGAAAAAAGAGAAAAAATTAAATCTGTTATTTTAAATAATGATGGTAGACCAGATGAAGTTTTAATCGAGCCAATTAAAATAGGAAACTATGAATTAGTTTTCTATGTTGGTGAGTATTTTAAAAAAATAGCAGAATTAGAAAAACCAAACTTTCTTAACGAAGTTTCAATTAAATTTGGAATTTCACATCCAAAAGAAAAATATCATGTGCCTTTATTAGTTTCTCCCTGGAGCTACTCGACATATCGAGGAAGTTAATGACTTCTAATTTTATCAGTTTTATTCATGAAGATCGAATTGTAGAAGTTAAAAACCCAGATCCCAATGAAACTTTACTTAATTATATAAGAACAAAGTTAAAAAAAACTGGAACCAAAGAAGGCTGTGCAGAGGGAGGATGTGGAGCATGCACAGTTGTGTTAGGTGAACTAAAAAATAAAGAGATAAATTATAAAGCTATAAATTCCTGCATAACGTTATTGCCAACTCTAGAGGGAAAACAACTTATACTTGTTGAAGATTTAACTTTGGAAGATGGAGAATTGCACCCCGTTCAAGAAGCGATGGTAAAATATCATGGAAGCCAATGTGGTTTCTGCACGCCAGGTTTTGTTATGGCGTTATTTTCAATGTTTAAAAAATATTCTAGTTTTAAAGAGGATGTAATCAAAGACTCAATATCTGGAAATCTATGTCGTTGTACAGGTTATAACCCTATAATTAAAGCTGCAAAAAGTTTAAATAGAAAAAATAAAATTGATCATTTTAGCAAAAATATCAAAAGTACAATTAAGTTGCTAAAAATAATAAATAAGAAAAGTATAAAAATATATAAAAATGATAAAAAATATTTTGCTCCTAAAAATGTAAAAGAACTAAAGGAAATACTTAAAAAAAATATCAATACTAATTTTTTAAGTGGGGGAACTGATCTGTCTTTGAATATTACTAAAGAAAGAAAAGATATTAATTCAATTGTGTATATGAATTCAATTAGTGAATTGAACTATATAACAAATAATAACAAATACATTGAAGTAGGAGCATCAACTCCTTTAATTGATCTTGAATATTATATAAAAAAATACTATCCAGATTTTGCAAAAATTCTTAGACGCTATGGATCACCACAAATTCGAAATGTTGGAACAGTTGCTGGAAATATTGCTACTGCATCGCCAATTGGTGATTGCTTACCTTTATTATTATCACTAAATGCTCAGGTAATTTTACAAGATTTAACGAAAACTCAAACTTTGTTTCTTGATAATTTTTTTATCAATTACCGAAAAACAAAACTTAAAAAAAATCAATTTATTCATTCAATCAGAATTCCTTTATTTAAAAAAAATACTTTTAAAGCGTATAAAGTGTCAAAAAGATTTGATGATGATATTTCATCTATTTGCGCAGCATTTAATTTAGAAATAGTAGAAAATAAAATTAAAAATGTAAGAATTGCATATGGAGGTATGGCAGCTATACCTAAAAGAGCAATTTTGTGCGAAAAAATACTTTTAAAATCTTTAGTAAATGAAGAAACTGTTAACAAAGCTAAAGATGCATTAGAAAAAGATTTTAAACCAATTAGCGATATGCGTGCTAGTGGATCATATAGGATGGAAGTTGCAAAAAATTTAGTTGAAAAGTGTTTTGCTGAAATAAAGGAAAAGAAAATTATAAGCTTATATACATAAATGAAAAAAGATAATTTTATTACCAAAACAAGACCCCATGAGAGTGGGGTAAAACATGTAAGCGGAAAAGCTTTTTATACTGATGATATCCCTGAACCAGCTGGAACATTATACGGAGCCATAGGATGGAGTAAAAAAGCTCATGCAATAATCAAAAAAATGAATCTGAATGAAGTAATTAAAAGCGAAGGAGTAATTGCGGTAGTAACTTCAAAAGATATTGAAGGAAGAAATGATGTTGGTCCAGTATATGATGGAGACCCAATCTTTCCAAAAAAAGCAGAGTACTACGGACAACCATTATTTGCAGTTGCTGCAAAAACAACTGAGTTAGCTAGGAAGGCTGTTTTAAAAGCAAAAATAAGTTACAAAAATCTTAAACCAATTACTACTATCCAGGAATCATTAAAGAAAAAATCCTTTGTTTTAAAAGAGAAAATAATAAAAAAAGGTGAAGCCCTTAAGGCTATAAATAACTCAGCGCATCGATTGAAAGGAAATTTTACTACTGGCAGCCAAGAACATTTTGCACTTGAAGGCCAAACAGCTTTTGTTATTCCTCAAGAAGATAATGATTTTAAAGTATTTTCATCTACGCAACACCCTAGTGAGACACAACAAATTATTGCAAAGATGCTTAACCAAAAAAGTAATACCATTACTGTTGAAACCAGAAGAATTGGTGGTGGGTTTGGAGGGAAAGAAACGCAGTCTTTTATATTTGCAGCAATTTGTACTTTGCTTGCAAAAAAAACAAATTGTCCAATTAAACTTAGAATGGATCGTGATGATGATATAATTATAACAGGAAAAAGACACGATTTTTATTCAGAATATGAAGTTGGTTTTGATGAACTGGGTATTATTAAAGGTTTAAAACTAAAACTTGCATCTAGATGTGGAGCATCTCCTGATTTATCTGGTGCAATTAATGAAAGAGCTTTGCTACATATTGATAATGCATATTATCTTGAAAATATAATAGTAGAAAATTATTTATGTAAAACTAATACTGCTTCAAATACAGCTTTTCGTGGTTTCGGAGGCAATCAAGGCATGATGGTAATTGAAAATATTATAGATAACATTGCTAATTCACTTAAAAAAGATCCTGTTGAAATAAGACGAAGGAATTTTTATCAAAAAAATAAAAAAAATATAACTCATTACAATATGAAGGTTGAAGATAATGTGATTCATGAAATTTTTGACAAAATCTTAAAGTCTTCCAACTACAAGAGTAGAAAACTGAGTATAAAAAAATTTAATCAAAAAAATAAGTATATTAAAAAAGGTATTGCAGTAACCCCAGTAAAATTTGGAATAAGCTTTACAACTTGGCACTTAAATCAAGCAGGTGCCTTAGTGCATATTTATTGCAATGATGGAAGTGTACATGTTAATACTGGTGCGATAGAAATGGGACAAGGCACTTATACTAAAATTGCACAATTAGTTGCAAATGAGTTAGGGTTGCCTTTTAGTAAAGTTAAAGTTTCAGCTACACGCACTGATAAAGTCCCTAATACTAGCGCTAGTGCGGCTTCAAGCACTACAGATCTCAATGGAGCGGCAGCACTTAATGCAATTTCTAAAATTAAAATAAATTTAGCGGCATATGTAAAACGTAAATACAAAATTAAAAATAGTGAAGCTATATATGAAAATGGAATAGTTAAATTTAAAGGCAAAACTTTTAAATTTAATTCACTTATTAAAGAAGCGTATTTAAATAGAGTTTCACTTTCCTCAACAGGTTTTTACGCAACACCAAAAATACATTTTGATAAAAAAAATTTTACAGGCAGACCTTTTCTTTATTTTGCCTATGGTTCTGCTGTTAGCGAAGTAATGATTGATATATTAACTGGAGAAAATAAAATACTGCAAGCCGACATCCTTCATGATGCTGGTAAAGCTATTAACCCAGCAATTGAGCTGGGTCAGATAGAGGGAGGTTTTGTTCAAGGCGCAGGGTGGTTAACAATGGAAGAAGTTAATTGGAAATCCAATGGTCAGCTTACCACTCATTCACCTTCAACCTATAAAATTCCAGGTGTAAGTGATATGCCAGAAAAATTTAATGTTGAGATATTTAAAAATGGAAAAAATATTGAAAACGTAATAAATAAATCAAAAACTACAGGAGAACCTCCATTAATGAACGCCATGTCAGTTTTTTTTGCAATTAAAAATGCTATAGCATCCATAGCAAATTATAATTTAATTCCTGAACTTAATGCTCCCGCAACGCCTGAAAGAATTTTAATGAGTATAAATAAATTAAAAAGCAAAATATGATTAATAAATTCATGAAACGTGCAATAGAGCTTTCAATTAAAAGTGTTAATATTGGCACTGGTCCGTTTGGTGCAGTAATAGTGAAAGATAACCAAATTATTTCTGAAGGCTTTAATACAGTAACTACGAATCATGATCCAACTTCACATGCAGAAATTGTGGCAATTCGTATAGCATGTAAAAAGCTAAGTAATTTTAGTTTAGAAGGTTGTGATTTGTACACAACTTGCGAACCATGCCCAATGTGTTTATCTGCTATTTATTGGGCCCGAATAAGTAAAATTTATTATGCTAATACAAGAAGTGATGCAAAGAAAATTGATTTTTCTGATGCGATGATCTATGAAGAGCTTAACAAGACCATTAAAGATAGAAAAATCCCTATGAATCAAATGATGAGAGACGAAGCTTTGAAAGCATTTGATCTGTGGGACAAAAAAAAAGATAAAGTGAAATATTAAAATGGAACTATCGCCTTTAATACTTAAGTGGTTAACATTTTTACTTAGATGGGGTCATGTCTTCTTTGCAATAACTTGGGTAGGAAATTCTTTTTTATTTAATTATCTTGATAATAAATTAAAAAAAAATTTAGAAAATAAAGAAGTAGAAGCTGAAGGAATTCTTCAACATAGTGGTTACTATTATAAACTTACCAGGTTTAATGGAGCTCCCAGAGAAGTTCCTAAAAATTTAATTATATTTAAGTGGCAAAGCTATTTAACGTTCATTACAGGTATCTTACTATTAATCATTATTTATTATGCAAATGCAAAAATTTTAATGATAGATAGCAGAGTTAATATAAATATTACTCCTTTAATGGGAATAGGTATTTCAGTCTTTTCTATAGTAGGATCCTGGTTAATTTATGATCTTACTTGCAAGTCTAAGTTAATAAATTATAAAATAATTTTTCCAATTGTATTGTTAGCAATTGGAACAATAATTGCATTTAGTTTAACAAAAATTTATGGAGCTAGATTTGCGGTTTTATCTGTAGGTATTATTTTAGGTTGCATAATGTTTTTTAATGTTTTTTTTGTAATTATACCTAATGGGAGAAATATTACTTTTTCAGCTTTAAATAAAACAAAACTTGACTTAAGCTTATCCACCCAAGCCAAAACACGCAGTGTGCATAATAACGTTATGACTCTAATGGTTCTTTTTACAATGTTAAGTGGGCATGCTTCTTTTGTATGGATAAATAAATACAACTGGTTGATTTTAGCTTTACTAGCAATTATTTTTGGGTTTATTCGATATTATTTTAATTGGAAAAATAAAAAATAAAGTAATTAAAATCCCTCAATAACCTGAAGATTTCTTTCTGTTGAACTTTTTGCCAAATTCCAAGCTTCTTGGTATTCTTTAGAATTATAGCACTTTTCTGCGGTATCATAGGAGGGGAACTCCCATATTACTGTCCTTGGAAAATCATTACCCTCAAGGCATTTATACTTTCCACCTCTAACTAGTGGTTTGCCACCATAACTTTTTATCGTCTCAGTTGCTTTTGCAGCGTAGTTTCCAAGATTTTCTTTATTTTCAATTTTTTTATAAGTAGCTAACCAATATCCCTTAGGCATAAATTTTCTCCTTTGTAATTAAATTTTTTAGATTATGATAACAGAATTAATATGTCAGAAAAATTAATTCTTTCCTGGGGCGAGTATAATAAGACTGTAGAAAAACTAGCTATTATGGTTCATGACAGCGGTTATACACCAGATCTACTTGTTGGAATCATGAGAGGTGGGGCACCCATGATTGATGTTTTAAGCAGAGTTTTTAAATTAAAATGTGCATACCTTGCTGTAGAATCTTACTCAGGCAAAGGAGTTGAAGACGAACAAGGAGATATAGTTTTCTCTCGTGAGATGAGCTCTATTGCAAAAAATATGGGTGGCAAAATACTATTATGTGATGATCTTTCTGACACTGGCATTACTTTAAATAAAAGTGTCGATTGGTTAAAAAATTATGTTCCTATTAAGGGTAAAATTGTAGATATCAAAACCGCAACATTATGGAAAAAAAAGAAGTCAACTTTTGAACCTGATTATTGTGCTGTGCGCCTACCTAATAATCCTTGGATTGTTCAACCATTTGAGCATTACGAAGAAATTACAATTGAAGATATCAAAAAAAAACACCCTAAATAAAAAAGGGCCAGAAAAAATCCGGCCCTTTTATAAAAATATTTAATTTTTTAAGCTACATAAAAGCTTATAAGGCTTAATACAGCAATTACCCAAATGGCAGGATTAACATCTGTTTTTCCAGTGCAGATTTTAATCGCTGCATAAGAAACAAACGCTAAAGCTATTCCATTTGAAATAGAGTAAGTAAATGGCATAGCTATCATTGCTAAGACAGCAGGACCAGATTCTCCAATGTCTTCCCACTCTATATCTTTTATATTTCGTACAAATAAAGTAGATATATAAATAAGAGCTGCCGCATCTATCTCTTTTGGTAAACTTGTTGCTAACGGTGCAAAGAATAACATTAATAAGAATAATAATCCTATTACAAGCGATGTCATTCCTGTTCGTCCACCAGCTTTAACTCCAGCTGCAGATTCAACATAAGTAGTAACTGTACTAGTACCCATTACGGCACCAGCAACAGTTGATACACTGTCTGACAACATTGCTTTATCAATGTCTTCTATTTTACCATCACTTCCAATTTTTCCTGAAACATTAGCAACACTTGTCAAAGTTCCTGCAGTGTCAAAGAAGTCAATAAAAAACAGTGTAAATATTACTGTTACCATTGAAGCTGAAAGTGCAGCACCTAAATCAAATGCAAATAAGTGGGTCATTGGAGGTGGCATAGAAGCAACACCATTAAACTTAGCAAAACCAAAAACCCAAGCAATTATACTAAAGGCAACAATTCCTATAATGATATTTCCTTTAATTTTCATTTTTTCCATTACAATCATTGATATAAATGCACCTGCACCTAAAAGAAGTAACGGATTAGAAAGATCACCAAGTTGTACTAGCACAACTGGATTGTCAGAAGTAAGTCCCATTAACTGAAAACCAATAATAGCTAAGAACAAACCAATACCAGCACCAATTCCTAGTTTTAAACTTTTTGGGATTGAGTTAATTAGCCAAGCTCTAATTGGAGTTAGTGAAATTATTAAGAACACAACACCGGCAACAAGAACAGCTCCAAGTGCTTCGGCTGGAGTATATTTCATACCCAAACAAACGCCGTAAGCTATGAAAGCATTAATCCCCATTCCAGGCGCAAGACCAACAGGCCATGTTCTTGCATAAAAAGCAGCTATAAAACAAGCTAAAGCACTAGCCAAAGCTGTAGCTGTGAAAACACCACCAAAATCAAACCCACCATCAGCAAGTATGACTGGATTTAAGAACATAATGTAAGCCATCGTCAAAAAAGTTGTGACGCCGGCAATCACTTCTGTTTTAAAATCAGTCTTGTGTTTTCTATAGTTAAAATATTTATCCATCATATGTATTTCCTCCTTAAATTAACGTTTAAGTGAGAACTTTAATAAATATTTTAATAGAAGTCACAACAAAACAATCTTTAAATGTTAATAATAAGAGTAAATACAACTTGAGAGTTCATATATGTTTATAAAAAATGTGTTATTCTAAATTTAGTTGAAACAATGAAAATATTTAATATAGTTTTGCTGTCCTTATTGTTAATTAGCTGTAAAACCATAGAAAAAAAATCACAAAAAGTAATTAATGAAGAAAATGAAAGATTAAGTAAATTTCTTCAACAACCCGAATCAGAATTAAAAATAGTCATGGGAAACCCCGACAAAATTGTTCGTGGCGACAAAGGGTCTAAATTTTTTATTTATACTAAAAAAAAATATACTATTATTTGTGAAAGAAAATTCGAAATTGATCAAAGCAAAACAATTATAGCCTTTACTAGCAAAGGATGTTTTTAACTTTTAAGGTTTGTTTAATCTTTTATTTCTGCATTTTTTAAAATAAAACTATATTCTTCAGCAAGTTCAGCTATAGCGTTATCACGACCAGATGAACCGCCATGGCCCGCAGCCTCTAACTTACATTTTAACAATTGAACATTACTATCTGTCTTTAAATCTCTAAGCTTAGCAATATATTTAGTAGGCTCAGAATATAAAACACGATTATCAAAAATAGATGAAGTTACAAGCATTGGGGGATAATTAGTTTTGCGTAAATTATTGTATGGTGCATAGGATTTTATATATTCAAAATATTCTTTATATTTCTTAGGATTTCCAAAAACCTCATATTCTCCTGGGGTTAATGGTAGTTTATCATTTAATGCGGTAGTTAAACAATCAACATAAGGCACCAAAAGTAGTGCTGCAAAAAACAATTCTGGATTCATGTTAATTACACTTGCACCTGTAGTTCCACCAGCGCTACCTCCATAAAAAGCTATACCACCTTTATAGGTATATTTTTCTTTAACAAGATGTTCTGCGCAGGAAATATAATCTTTAAAGGTATTTTTTTTATTAAGTAATTTTCCCTCTGTGTACCATTTTTCTCCTAATTCTCCTCCACCTCTTACGTGAGCTATTGCAAAGATAATGCCTCTATCAATCATACTAAATTTTGATGCACTAAATGAAACAGGCACACTATGTTTGTAACAACCATACGCATACAGTAGTAATTTTGATTTTCCATTAAGTTTTTTATTTTTTCTTCTAACTAAAGTTATAGGAATCTTTCTACCATCGTGTGCGGTAGCTTTTATTCTTTCAACTAAATAATCATTAGGATTATGCCCTGAAGGAACTTCAATTTCCTTGACTAGTTTTTTTTGTTTAGTTAAAATATCATATTCATAGATTTTTCCAGGTGTAGCTAAACTTTCCCACGAAATCCAAATTTTTTTAGTATTAGTATTTTTTTGCATTAATGAAACATTTGGAGAGCCCACAGGCTCTTCGGAAATTATTAATTCTTCTTCATCGTTATTGTCTATGTTTCTAATAAATAATTTTGGTATGGCATCTGATTTTTCTGATCTTATAATATACTCATTTAAAAACTCAAAACCTCCAATAACAGTCCCTTCTTTTGGAGGAATAAATGTATATAATTTTTTAATATCTTTATGATCGCAACGTAAAACTTGATAATCAAGTGCATTATGATTTGTATGTACGTACCAATAATTTTTCCAGCTATCTATTGAATATTTAATTCCTTTTTCGCGAGCTTTGAATAGTAGTGGTACTATCTTTTCTTCTTTTGTTGAAAAAAAATATTCTTCAACCGTGTTTGAGTCTGAAGAACTAATTATAAAAAATTTTTCATCCGCAGTTAAAGATATACTTACTGAAAAAGAGTCATCTTTTTCCTCAAATATTAATTGATCTTTCTTGGAAGATATTCCTAGAACGTGTTTATAGATCTTTTTTGATCTATGATACTTATCTAGAGGAGTGTAAAAAAAGCTTTTTGAATCTAAACTCCAAGTAATGCCACCTGCTGTGTTATTAATTTTATCTTCAACATTTTTGTTAGTTGATAAATCTCGTAACAAAATATCGTAATACTCTGATCCTTTTAAGTCGACGGAATAAGCCATCACTTTATCATTGTGGGAAACAGAAATTGAGCCTAAGCCAAAATATTTTGATCCACTCATTTCTTTTTCTTTATCAGCATCAAAGTAAACTTCCACATCAGATGATCCAATTGCTTGTCTCAGATATTTGGCGTAATTACCTTTCTCAATTGTCTTGGTCCAATAAAAATATCTATGATCTTTAAATTTTAAACTTTCATCAGACAGCTTAATTTTTGATCTTATTTCAGTAAATAACTTTTTTTGTAAATCTTTAGTATCACTGAAGTAGTTCTCAGTAAGTTTATTGTTTTCCTCAAGATATGTTCTTACTTCTGGTAAAAGTTTTTCTGGGTCTTGTAGCACCTCAATAATATTATGGGCTTGGTCTACATAAGCGTAATTGTCTTCTAAGTCATAATCATGATACTTTTTGACTGTTTTTTCTTTTCTGAGTTTTGGTATATTCATTTAAGAAAGCATTAATATATGAACTTACTCTTCTTGGGTATAATTATTTTTATAATTGTGATCATAGCATTATCTGCATTTGCTAAAGCAAATACTCAAAAAATCTCTAAACAAATTAGAGTTTTAATTGTAATTATTTCTATACTTTTTGGGATAATATTAATTATTGCTGGGCGCATTCTATTAGCCGCGCCATTATTTTTAATGATTTTACCATTAATAAAATTAAAATCGGGATTTTCTTTATTTAAAGCCCTTATGATTTTTCGTTTATTAAACAGATTAAGGCATCAAGGTAGATTTTCTTACACATCAGGAGCAAACTTTTCACCTGGCTCAAGTGCGATCACTTTAAGCGAAGCTTATTCTATTTTAGATTGTAAGGCAGGAGACAAAAGACAAAAAATTGAATCAAACTATAAAAAATTAATGCTTAAACTTCATCCTGATCTAAACAAGGATATTGATAGCACGAAAATTAGTCAAATATTAACTGAAGCTAAAGATTTAATAATTAAAACTGATTTTAGTTAGTTTAATAATTCAAGAGATTTATTCAGAACTTTATCAAAAGATATTTTATCTTTTCCTCTAGTATTGTGTCCACAGCTTTCGATAGTTTCATCATCGGGAACAATAATAGAAATATTTTTACTGTAAGCACCGTAAGCTAAGGGAGGAGAGTCCATAAATAGCATTAATGTTTTTAATCCTAAAGCTGCAGAAATATGAGCAAAACCTGTATCATTAGAAATGCAAATTTTGCACGCACTAATAATTGGAACTACTTCAGCTATGGACATATCAGCAAAAGACACACAACCTTGTCCTACTGAAGAGTTTAATATTTTGCTAATTAAGTTTTTATCTTCATTTCCACCTGCAAGAAAAAATCGACATGGAAATTTATTATTAATATTTTCAAATAGTTTAATATAATTTTGAACATCCCATTTTTTTGTAGGTCCCGATGCAGAAATTCCACACACAATATTATTTATTTTACTTGATATATTGAATTTTTTAATCGCTTTATTTTTTTCATCTGTGTTAAAATATATTTTTGGCTGATGGTTAATTTTATTATTTATTACTTTCTCAGTAAAACTTTTAGCAGTGTTAAAGAAGTTTTTTCCTTTTTTCGAAAAAAATGTGTAGTGAAAATTTTCTCTAATCCCAGAAAATCTTGCGATTAAATAAAGTCGTAAGCTATCACTATAAATATATGATGTAGTAAATTTTTTACTTTGAATTTTTTTTATAATATTGAAGAAACCTTTTTTATCGAGCTCAATAATTTCCTCAACATATGGATCATTTTTTAGTATTTCACTAGCATGTGTACTTTTTTGAGCCAAAACAGTGACCGGTTCATTGATTGACTTGCTTATTGCGTGAATATTAGCAATTAAAATTACTAAATCTCCAATACCCATAGATTTTATTACAACTAAAGCTTTGCTCATTTATTCAATTTTATATAATTTATATTAAATAAATAACCTAAAAGGTAAAAATATGGCAATTAAAAAAGGAATTTATGCTGCTACAATGTCAATTCTTAATAAAGATTTATCATTAGACATAGATTCCACAATACAACATTTTGAAAAGTTGCTTAAAGATGGATGTGATGGTGTTGCTATATTTGGAAGCACAGGGCAATCTCAGCTTATATCATTATTAGAAAAAAAAAAATTAGTCGACAAACTCAAAAACAATAATAATAAAAATGAACTTATCATTGGAACTGGGGAAAATTCCATTAGTCACAATGTCGAAATAATGAAACATAGTTTAAAAAATGGAATTAATCGTTTTTTAATAATGCCACCAGCTTATTATAAATATGGAGATGAAGAGGCATATATTTTTTATGAAAAACTTATCCAAAGTGTCCCTGAGAGTGAGATAATTTTATATAATTTTGAAAAGCTTTCAGGTTATAAATTCAGCGTTCAAATAGTAGAAAAGCTGGCCAAAAATTTTCCTAAGCAAATTTTAGGTGTTAAAGACAGCAGTTATAATTTATATGAAAAATTAAAAATTCCTAATTTTCTAATTTTTCCAGGATCTGAAACTAAACTGTTAAAAGGTCTCGAGCTTGGATGTAGTGGAATTATTTCCGCTATATGTAATGTAACGGCTTCATTAGCAAAACAGGTTTACCACGATTTTCTATATAACAAAAAACAAACATCTAATGAAAAACTTTGCGCAGTCCGATCTGAATTTGATAAATATAATTTAATTTCAGGATTGCATAGTTTTATGGGTTTGGAAGATGAAAAATACAAAAGATTATTACCTCCCTTAAGCTTACTATCCGATTCTAAAACTAAGGAATTAAAACTTAAACTAAAAGAATTAAGTTTTTTACATGAAAAAAATAAAGCTGCATAAAATATGCTAATAGCAAAATTATTTTCAAAAATATATAAAGAAGGTGGAATTGTTTTAATTGATTTGCAGGGACAAAAATATATCTGTGGCAGCCCAGACCAAGACAAACCTTTGACATTAAAAATTTTAAATAAAAAACTTAATTGGAAATTATTAATTAATCCTGAGCTTTCTTTTCCAGAAGCATATGTAGATGGAGATATAAAAATCGAAAATGGTTCTTTGCTAGATTTTCTTAATTTAACATTTAAAAATTTAGGGCGTAGTGAAATAAATACATCTGGCTATTTTATTAAAAAAATTTTACATGCATGGAGATTTATCACAAATTATAATCTTCCATTAAAATCAAAAAAAAATGTTGAACATCATTATGACATAGGAGAAGATTTATATAATTTATTTTTGGATAATAAACATCGGCAATATTCTTGTGGATATTGGAAATCTCCGAACGATACCCTTGAACAAGCTCAACAAAATAAAATTAATCATATAATTAAAAAATTAAATTTGAGCTCAGGACAACGGGTACTCGACATAGGTTGCGGTTGGGGAGGGATGTGTTTTGAAATAGCGAGACAATCAGAATGTGAAGTTACAGGAATTACACTAAGCAAAAATCAATATGAATATTGTGTAAAAAAAGCTAAAGATTTAAAATTAGACAATCAGTGTCATTTTAAACTTTTAGATTATAGAAAAATAGAAGGTAAGTTTAACAGAATAGTTTCAGTAGGATTTCTGGAACATTGTGGTCGAAAATTTTATAAAACTTTTTTTAGTAAATTAAATAATTTAATGACTGATGATGGTGTAAGTGTAATTCATTCAATTGGATCGACGGAACCAAAGAGCCCACCGCAGCCCTGGATATCTGCAAATATTTTTCCAGGTGGTTTAGTGCCTAGTGGTAGCGATTTAATTGACGCAATTGAAAAAACAGGTCTAGTTTTATCAGATATGGAAAGTTTGATTCGTCATTATGATAAAACTTTAAACGCGTGGTTAGATAGATTTTTACTTAATAGAAATAAAGCAAAAAAAATGTACTCTGAAAAATTCTGCAAAATGTGGGAATTTTATCTTGCAAGCTGCTCAGCGGCCTTTCACTATCGTGATCTTCTTGTTTACCAACTCCAGATTGTAAAAAGTTTTAAAGCAATACCATCCAATCGTAGAGATTATATATATAAGTAATATTTGTTATATATAAGTGAGAATCATATTTCATGAAAA
>Ga0209709_10002174_pt1 | contig 17433 bp, 18 predicted proteins | sample ArcticOcean_MG_C_2_FD_187435 | JGI IMG/M metagenome (GOLD analysis project Ga0209709, IMG submission 187435) | Marine microbial communities from western Arctic Ocean - ArcticOcean_MG_CB4_136 (SPAdes) (version 2) | ecosystem: Environmental > Aquatic > Marine > Oceanic | place: Arctic Ocean... | reverse complement strand
TTTTTTTTCATCTGAAATAGAAAGAAAGAAATTAAGAGAAGTTGTATTAAATTGTTTTTTTATAATTTTTTTAAGTTTCTCATTAATAACAAATATTGGTTTTCCCACTTTATTATTGGTAATAGATATATCTTTAAAATTTAGATCGTTTCTAAAACCAGTGCCCAGAGCTTTAGCAAAAGCTTCTTTAGCTGCAAATCGTTTGGCATAATATGATGTTTTATTCTTTATCTTTTTAGAAAATGAAATTTCACTATTAGTATATATTCTGCTGATAAAATTTTTATTTTTTAGCGATTCCTTGATTCTTGAGTTTTTAACAATGTCGACACCTGTACCTAAAATTTGCATTACTATTTATTCAATATATTTCGAAATTTTTTTATCGTTTTATTTAAACCCTGAGAAATAGCCTCGCCTATAATGAAGTGACCGATGTTAAATTCAGTGATTTCTTTGACTTTACTTAAAAAAGCTGTGGTTTTATAATCGAGTCCATGACCAGCATGCACTTCTATGCCTAATTTCTTTGCTAGCAAGCAACATTTTTTAATTTTATTTAATTCATTTTTAAAATTTTTTTTATCCTTTACTAAATTTGAAATTTTTCCTGTGTGCAACTCTATACAATCTACATTTAAGTTTTTTGCAATTTTAACGTCATTTAAATTTGGATCTATAAAAAGACTAGTTCGAATATTTTTTTTTTTGAATTCTATAATAATATTTGTAATTTTACTTTTATATTTTAAAAGATTTAAACCACCTTCAGTGGTAATTTCTTTTCTTTTTTCAGGGACTATACAAATATAATCTGGTTTATTTTTTAAGGCTATCTTTAATATTTCACTATTTAATGATATTTCCAAATTAATGAAAATATTCTTATCTTTACAAATCTTAATTACATCAAGATCTTTTATGTGGCGTCTATCTTCTCTTAAGTGAATAGTAATAGAATCGGCTCCACAACTCATAACATGTTTTGCAATTGCCAACGGGTCTGGATGCAAGGATCCTCTGGCATTTCTTACGGTTGCAACATGATCTATGTTAACACCAAGTCTTTTTTTCATTTAACTAACCTACTACCAGGAACGGCGATGGGTTTATTTTTAAGTGAATCTGGTAATTGGTTTTTTTTAAATGTTGGAACATCAATTTTCATGTGAGAAATGATATTATTCTTTATCTTTAGACTTTTTTTTGTTGATCTATCAATAATCGAAGCGAACCCTATTAATGTGGCTTTAGATTTTGTTATTAGCTTAGCGCATTCCAAACTTGATTTACCTGTTGTAATCACATCCTCTATAATTAAAACTTTAGCATCTTTTTTGATATGAAAACCTCTTCTTAATGTAAATTTTCCATTAACACGTTCACAAAAGATAGTTTCTATTTTTAAAATTCTTCCAATTTCATAACCAATAATCACACCACCCATTGCAGGAGCTAAAATTAAATCTATAGACTTAAACTTATTATTAATTTTTTTTGCAAGTGAATTACAAATTTTATGTGCTAAAAAAGGATAGCTTAATAGTTTGGCACATTGAATATATTTTGGTGAATGCAAACCAGATGAAAGCACAAAATGCCCCTCCAATAGAGCGTTAGTTTTTTTTAAAATATCTAAAGATTTTTTGTGTGAAAGCATTACGTTCTTTTAACCAGTTGTCTTCATGTCTAATGATTTTGAATTTAATATCTTTCTGTTTTAACTCACTAATAAAATTTGTAAAGTTTTTCAAGTCACGTATAATTAAATTAAATTTAAAATTAATATATTCTTTAGACTTTTCTTTCATTTCCACACTTGATATGTTTAATGTGTGAGATCCAAGTAAAGTTGTAATTTCACCTAGTTTTCCGGGTTTGTCAGGTAAGGACATCCATAGTGTGGTATTATATTTTTTTATTTTTTGAGCCTTTTCTTCTCCTTTTTTATACCAATATTTTCTAATTGCAGATCTTGCTTTTCCAGTTTTTGTAATAGGTATCCAATGCAGAGAGGGTGATTTATTTTTAGAGGTAATGATATCTACTACATCTCCATTGTGAAGTAAGCTCTGCAACTCACTATCATTACCATTAACCTTGCATGCTATTGTATGATTGCCAATTTTTGTATGCACGGCATATGCAAAATCTATGGGTGTCGCATCTTTTGGAAGTTTAATTACAGAACCTTTTGGAGTAAAACAAAAAACATTTTCCTGAAACATTTGTAATTTTGTGTATTCAAAAAAATGCTCAGGGTTTTCATTCTTGTCTATAATCTCAACTAGATCCGCTAACCAATCGTATTCTCTCCAAGTTAATGAATTAAATTTTTCAGAGGATTTATATTTCCAGTGTGAGGCTATACCTCTTTCGGCAAATTCATGCATTGGCATAGTTCTAATCTGAATTTCAATGGGTCTTTTATTTGGACCAATTACAGCTGTATGTAATGATTGATAGTCATTAATTTTTGGTGAAGAAATATAATCTTTAAACTTTCCTGGAATGCAATTCCATTGTTTATGAAATATTCCAAGAGTTTTATAACAGTCCTCTACTGTATCTACAATTATTCTAAATCCAATAATGTCTGAAATTTGTTCTAAAGAAATTCTTTTTTTTTGAACTTTTCTCCAAATTGAAAAGGGTGTTTTTTCCCTTCCTACTATCTCAGCATTTATTTTATATTCATTTAATAATCCTGATAATTGAAGAGATATAGAGTTAAAATTATTAACTTTGTCATACTTAACCTTATCTAATCTTATCTTAATTAGCTCTCTAGCTTTATTATTTAATACTTTAAAAGATAAATCTTCTAGTTCATCTCTGATACGATGCATGCCCATTCTGTCTGCTAATGGTGCATAAATTTCCATAGTTTCTTTTGCAATACGTTCTTTTTTTTCAACTTTTTCAATAGCATCTATTGTTCTCATGTTATGAAGACGGTCAGCAAGTTTGACTAATAAAACTCTTATATCTTTTGAAGTTGCTAAAATCAATTTTCTAAAATTTTCTGCTTTTGAGTTTGTGCTCGCCTTGTTTTCAAAAGCAGAAATTTTTGTTACACCATCCACTAAATCTGCCACTTCTTGACCAAATTCTTCTTTGATAGTTTCGTAGGTGGCATAAGTATCTTCAATTGTATCATGCAATAAACCTGTCGTAATTGTTGCACTATCTAGTTTAAGTTCTGTTAAAATATTGGCCACAGCTATTGGATGATTTGAATAAGGGTCACCAGAATCTCGTATTTGGTTTTCATGCGCCTTTATAGCGAATGCATATGCTTTAGTTAGTTTATCAGGGTCTAAAAATTTATTATAGGACTTTACTTTATCTATTAATTGTTCTGAATTAAACATTTTCAATCATACCATTAATTTACATCTGTTTAATATATCTTAAGTCTTTAATTGGTAAAGAATTGATTAATTGTACTATATTAATCTTAGATTTTGGGTGTTTCCATGATTTATTAATTTCAAATAAAGGTAACAACACAAAATTTCTCTTACTCATACGAGGGTGTGGTAAAATCAATTTATTATTATTTATACTTGATGTTATATTATTATAATCAATAATATCTATATCGCATGTTCTTGGTGAATTTTTTTTTAATCTAATTCTTCCAAGTTTTAATTCAATCAAATTACAGGTGTTTAATAATTCTAAGGGTGCTAAACTTGTTTTTATCTTTATTACAACATTAATATAGTTTGGCATTGAATTATTAGGCCAGGATACTGATATATAATTAGATGAAGATCTTAAAATTTTAATTTTATTTTTTTCTAGTTCAAATTTAGTTATTTCAATATTGTTAATTTTGTTTCCTAAATTTGATCCAATCGCCAAATATACTTCATTAACTCGATTTTCTGATATGTCTTGCTTTTTCACGATTCCAATCTCTGTTTTTTTTAGTGGCTCTTTTATCAAACTGTTTTTTACCTTTAGCTACTGCTATTTCTATCTTAACCTTTCCTTTTTTAAAATACATCTTTGTTGGAACAAGTGTTAAGCCATCTCTCTGCATTTTTCCGATTAATTTATTAATTTCTTTTCTGTTTAATAAAAGTTTTCTTTCATCCATTGGATTATGGTTTGAGTAACTAGCCTGCTTAAAAGCTGCAATGTGAGAATTAATCAAAACTATTTCACCCTCTTTTTCTACAGCATATGAATCTGCTATATTAACTTTACCCTCTCTACTTGATTTTACTTCAGATCCCTTAAGCACAATACCCGCTTCTATTAAGTCCTCAAAAAAAAAATTAAAACTTGCTTTTCTATTTAAGCAAATTATCTTTAAACCGGCATTGGTTTTTTTGTTCATTAAAGTAAATTTGCTGAGACTAAAGCTTTTTTAATAACTTCCTTTGCGGGTTCTGTAACTTTAACAAGAGGTAGTCTAACATCATCTTCACACAAGCCTAAAAGTTTTGCCGCAAATTTAACTGGACTTGGGTTACTTTCAATGAACATTGAATTATGCAATGGCTGAAGGATAGCATCCAATCTAATTCCTTCTTCTTTTTCTTTATCAGATTGAGATAATGAGGCTCTTTGAAAATCAGAACAAAGTTTTGGAGCGATATTAGCTGTTACACTAATTGATCCTACACCACCTCTTCTGTTAAATTCTAAAGCATTATCATCATTGCCTGTTAGCTGGACAAATTCATTTCCCATTTTATTTTTTTGTTGGATAACTCTATCAAGTACTCCTGTTGCATCTTTAACTCCAACAATATTTTTCAATTCAAATAATCTAGCCATTGTATCGACAGACATATCGATTACAGATCTACCGGGAATATTATAAATTAACATCGGAATTCCACATTTATCATTAATTGCTTTATAATGTTGATATAGACCCTCTTGAGTAGGCTTATTGTAATATGGGGTTACTATTAAAGCTGCATTAGCACCTACTTTTTCAGCATGGGTTGTTAATGATATTGCTTCCTCTGTGGAGTTTGAACCAGTACCCGCAATAACAATATTCTTGCCCTTACTCTCTTTGATACATAGCTCAATAACTTTTTGATGCTCCATATGACTTAAAGTTGGTGATTCACCAGTAGTGCCTGCTGGAACCAATCCATTAGTTCCATTATTAATTTGAAAATGAATAAGCTTAATATAAGCATCAACATCTAGTTTATTGTTTTTAAATGGGGTTATTAAAGCAACGTTTGATCCTTTGAACATAAATACTTATAACATAGTTTAACGATTCATTTAGTAAAATTTATGCACAGAAATATATCATTTTATATAAAATTATTATTACTGACATTGTTATTTATAGGTAATTCAAATTCCATTGAGCTATCAATAATCCCATTAAAGAAACCTATTTTAGATAAAATAACAAAGCAAAAAAAATTAACCCAAGGTATTATAAAACCAAAACCAAAACCCATCAAAAAAGTAACAAAACAAAAACTTTTTACAGAAGTTATAAAACCTAAATCTAAACCCTCAAAACAAATAAAAAAGTCAGTCACTAAGACAGTTACTAAGACAGTTGAAAAAAAAATTAAAAAAAATTATTCCATAATACCAAAAAACAAACCTTTAACAGTAAAAAAATCACCTACAGCAAAAAAAACAAGATCAAAATTTTATAGCATAAGAGATTTAAATATTGCTAAACAATCTATTAAAGCAATAGAAAAACGTCGATGGACAGAAGCATTGTCCTTATCCAAAAAAGCTGAGGATAAATCTATTTATAATTTTATTCAGTGGAGACATTTACTAACAACAGGCAATCAAGCAACTTTTTATGATTATCTAACCTTTATAAAAAATAATGAAAACTACCCTAGAATTAATAGAATTAGATATCTAGCTGAGCACAAGTTATCTACAGATAGAATTTCTCCAAAAAAGATTATTAATTGGTTTGGTCCTAATGAGCCTTTAAGTGGTTTTGGTAAATTAATCTTAGGAGAGAGTCATATTAAAAATGGTGATATTAAAAAGGGTATTTCATTAATTAAAGATGGATGGATTAAAGCTGATCTGAGCAGATCAAATATGAAATTTTTTAGGAAAAGATTTAAAAAATATTTAAATGCTGAGGATTATATAAAAAGAGCAGATCATTTGGCTTGGGAGAATAAATACTGGGATTTAAAGAGAATGTTAAGATATTTGCCGAAAGATTATGAATTACTTTATAATGCACGACAAATACTAATGAGCAAATCTTATGGTGTTGATAAAGCAATTAGAGATGTTCCATCAAGACTTAAGAATGATGCAGGATTAAACTATGATCGTCTTAAATGGAGAAGAAAAAGAGGAAGAGTTGACGATTCTTTAGAAATAATTCTTAAGTTAAGAGATAATAAAAATTATTTAGTCAGACCTAATAAGTGGTGGACTGAAAGAGCAATTATGGCAAGAGCCCTTATTTATAAAAAAAGATATGAACTTGCCTATAAAGTTGCAAGTAAACATTCACTTGATAAGGGTCCAGAATTTGCTGAAGCAGAATGGATGAGTGGCTGGATTGCATTAAGCTTTCTAAAGGACCCAATTTTAGCAATAGATCATTTCAATAATTTTTATCAAAATGTTGGGTATCCTATAAGTTTGTCTAGAGGGGCATACTGGCTTGGCAGATCATATGAAAAAAATGGTGATAAAAAACAATCTCAGCAATGGTATGAGGAAGCGACAAAATATTTAACAACTTATTATGGTCAATTAGCTCATTTAAAAATTAAACCAAATGAAAAATTTGTACTTGAAGAACAACTAAAAATTACAAACGAATATAGAAAGTATTTTTATAAAAAAGATTTAGTTAAAATTATTTATCTTTTGGATGAACTAAATAAAGACAAATATACAAAAAATATTTTAAAACACATTGCTAATGATAATGTTGGTAGTGGAAGTGAAATTTTAGCTGCTGAACTTGCTACAAAAATATCAAGGTATGATTTCGCAATACAAATTTCAAAATTAGCCTCATATGAAAAAAGATTTCACAATGATTTTAATTACCCAATAATAAGTACACCTAATTATGTTAACGGTCGTAAAATACCTGAGACAGCATTTATACTTTCATTGATTAGACAAGAAAGTGAATTTGATATGACAGCAAACAGTCATGCAGGTGCACAAGGATTAATGCAATTAATGCCTTATACTGCAAAACTAGTTTCTAAACAGGCAAAACTGCCTTATTCCAAATCACGATTAACAACTGACCCAGAATACAACATAAATCTGGGATCACATTACATAGCTGGGTTAATCTTGCAGTATGATGGTGCTTACCCCTTTGCTACTGCGGCATACAATGCTGGTCCAAAAAGAGTTAAATATTGGAAAAAAATAAATAAAGACCCACAAAAAAAACAAATTGATTTTGTTGATTGGGTTGAATTAATAAAATTCAAAGAAACAAGAAACTATGTTCAGCGTGTTATGGAGAATTATAATGTTTATCGATATATATTGGAGAAAAAACCTATTGAAATGAAAGATTTCTTTAAAGATCATCCTTTATTTTGATGGCGGAAGAGGAGAGATTCGAACTCTCGGATCATGTTTCCACGATCGGTCATTTAGCAAACGACTGGTTTCGGCCACTCACCCACTCTTCCACTCGCATAAGGATATAACCGATTGTATTGAATTTTCAATATTTATAAAGTAATTCTTGATTTATATTATGAAAAATAAATATTCAATATTTTCTTTAATCAAAAATGCTTTTTCTTACCATGAGAATTGGCAAAAAGCTTGGAAAGACCCAACACCAAAAAAAGAGTATGACGCAGTAATAATTGGTGGTGGTGGTCATGGTCTGGCTACAGCATATTATTTAGCAAAAAAACACAACATGAAAAATATTGCTGTTGTTGAGAAAAGTTGGATTGGTGGTGGTAACACGGGAAGAAATACCACAATTATAAGATCAAATTATTTGTGGGATGCGAGCGCTGGTCTTTATGATCATGCTTTAAAATTGTGGGAAGGTTTATCTCAAGAGATTAATTATAATGTTATGTTCAGTCAAAGAGGAGTAATGAACCTTGCTCATAATTTACAAGACATCAGAGATTTAAAAAGAAGAACACATGCTAATAGATTAAACGGAATTGATGCTGTTTATTTAAATACTGAAGAGGTTAAAAAATTTTGCCCTATCATTAATACATCTCCAGATATTCGTTATCCAGTTTTAGGTGGAACACTACAAAAAAGGGCTGGTACAGCAAGGCATGATGCTGTTGCTTGGGGGTATGCACGTGGTGCAGATGAAATGGGTGTAGATATAATTCAAAATTGTGAAGTTAAAGGTATTAAGCGGAATGGTGATGAAGTTGAAGGAATAGAAACAACTAAAGGATTTATTAAAACTAAAAAAGTTGGAGTTGCTGCTGCAGGTCATTCAAGTGTCCTAGCTAATATGGCTGGCTTAAGACTACCTCTAGAAAGTAAACCGCTTCAAGCACTAGTATCAGAACCTGTAAAGCCAATTATTGATACAGTTGTTATGTCTAATGCAGTCCATGCGTATGTAAGTCAATCAGATAAAGGTGAACTTGTAATAGGCGCTGGTACTGATGATTATGTTTCATATTCACAAAAAGGAAGTCATGATATTGTTGAGGGAACTTTAAATGCAATTTTAGAACTTTATCCAATTTTTAGCAGAATGAGAATGCTTAGACAATGGGGTGGAATTGTAGACATTTGTCCTGATGCTAGTCCTATAATAAGTAAAACAACAGTAAAAGGTTTGTATTTTAATTGTGGTTGGGGTACAGGTGGATTTAAAGCTACACCTGGTTCTGGAGATTTATTTGCTCACACTATTGCAAATGATGAGCCACACAAACTTAATGCAGCTTTCAATTTAAATAGATTTGTTAGTGGTGACCTTGTTGATGAGCATGGTGCAGCGGCGGTAGCACATTAATGTTTTTAATTACTTGTCCTTATTGTGGTGAGCGTGAACAAAGTGAATTTAAAGCTGGAGGAGAAGCTCATATAGAAAGACCAAAACAACCTACTGAATTAAGCGATAGTGAATGGGCTGAATATTTGTTTATGAGAAAAAATATTAAAGGCATTCAATTTGAGAGATGGAACCACGCACATGGCTGTAGAAAGTGGTTTAATGCGGTTAGAGACACGGCTAATGATCAAATAAAAGCAATTTATAAAATTGGTGAAAAACCACCAACTACCTAATCCTATGTCAAAAAATTTGAGAGTAAAAACAGGTAGGTATATTGATGAAACAATAAATGTTTCATTTAAATTTAATGGTAAAACCTATTATGGTTTTAAAGGTGATACCTTAGCCTCTGCATTATTGTCCAATGATGTTCATTTAGTTGGAAGAAGTTTTAAATACCATAGGCCTAGAGGAATAATGACAGCAGGCTCTGAAGAGCCCAATGCCATTGTTCAAACAAACAATAATACGGCTTTAACGGAACCAAATGTTAGAGCAACAGAAATTGATATTTTTGAAGGCTTAGAAGCAACAAGTCAGAACTGTTGGCCTAATGTAAGTTTTGATATTGGAGGAATAAATAATTTTTTATCCCCTCTTTTACCTGCTGGATTCTATTACAAAACATTTATGTGGCCAGCAAGTTTCTGGAAAAAATATGAATATATCATTAGACATTCTGCGGGCCTTGGAAAATCACCTACAGAACCAGATCCAGATATTTATGATCATAGATATATTCATTGTGATGTGCTTGTGATTGGTGCTGGTATCACTGGGATTATGGCAGCAAAAACGGCTGCTAAAAATAATTTAAAAACTTTATTACTTGATGAAAAAACTGAACTCGGTGGCTCTACAATTTATCAGGATTCTGATCATATCAAAATAAATAATCAAAACTCATCTACATGGTTAGAAAATGAAATAACAGAATTAAAAAAATTAGATAATTTAGAAATTAGAACAAGAACAAGTGTTGCTGCTTACCATGGCTATAATTATTTACTTGCAAGAGAAAATTTAACTGACCATTTATCAAATAATGAAAAACAAAACAAAGTTAGACAAAGGTTATTAAAAATTAGAGCTAAAAAAGTTATTGTTGCTACCGGTTCATTAGAAAGACCTATGGTATTTAATAATAATGATAGACCAGGTATTATGCTTTCATCTGCTGTAAAGAAATATGCAGATTATTATGGTGTTGTAACAGGTCGAAAAATTATTTTTTTCACTAATAATGATACAGCTTATGAGAGTGCAATCTCTTTAAATAAAAAAGGTATCAAGGTTGAAGCAATTGTTGATATCAGAGAAAACCCTAATTCAGAATTTACCCAAGAAGTTGAGAGTTTAGGAATAAAGCTTTATAAATCACATACAGTTGTCGATACCCATGGTTATAAAAAATTAAATAAAATTACGATTATGGAGTTATCTAAAGATGGTCAAGCTTTTGCTAACCTAAATAAAGTCACACTTGATTGTGATTGTTTGGGTATGGCTGGTGGATGGACTCCTGCTGTACACTTATTTACTCAATCAGGGGGCAAATTGAAATTTAGGGATGAAGATCAAATATTTATACCTGATAAGTATCCCTCAGATCAAATAAGTATTGGTTCGTGCAATGGTGATTTTGAACTAGATGAAATTATCAATAGTACGTTAAAAAGCTTAAAGGAATTTTTAAGTATTGATCAAACTGATTTTGATAATTTAATTGTGAAATGTCCTAAAGATAAGGAAAAAAGAAATATTTGGTTACTCCCTTCCAGTGAAGTTTTTGGCAAAACAAAGCCTTTTGTTGATTATCAGAATGACGCAACAGCTAAAGATATTAAGCTTGCGCTAAAAGAAGGTTTTAGATCTATCGAACATGTTAAACGTTATACAACAACTGGTATGGGAACTGACCAAGGAAAACTTGGTAACATGCATGCACTTGGAATTATTGCTGATACAGCAGGTGTTAAAGTTGGAGAACTTGGCACAACAACCTTTAGACCTCCTTATACACCTCTAACCTTTGGTACTATGGTTGGTAGAAATGTTGGTGAATATTTTGATGTTTTTAGAAGAACACCCATGAATGATTGGCATATTGAAAATAAAGCTGAATTTGAAAATGTTGGGCAATGGAAAAGAGCTTGGTACTACCCACAGAATAACGAAACTATGCATGAGGCTGTTCAAAGAGAGAGTAAAGCTGCACGTGATAGCGCTGGTATCTTAGATGCTTCAACACTTGGTAAAATTGATATTCAAGGAACTGATGCTTCAGAATTTTTAAATAGAATTTACACAAATGCTTGGTTCAAACTTGCTATTGGTAAATGCAGGTATGGATTAATGCTTAATGAAGATGGTATGGTTTACGATGATGGTGTAACAACTCGTCTTGATGAAAATCACTATATTATGACAACGACTACGGGAGGTGCTGCGAGTGTATTGGGTAAACTAGAGGATTACCTTCAAACCGAGTGGCCAGAATTAGATGTCTACTTATCATCTGTTACAGATCATTATGCAACAGCCAGTGTTTGTGGTCCTAATAGCAAAAAAATATTAAATAAAATAATTCCAGATTTAGATTTATCTGATGATAATTTTCCTCATATGTCTTTTAAAAATGCAAAAATTGACAACATCAAATGTAGAGTGATGAGAATTAGTTTCACAGGTGAACATAGTTATGAAATTAATGTTCAAGCAAACTTTGGTAAATCTCTTTGGGAAAAATGCATGGAAGCTGGACAAGAATTTAAAATTACTCCTTATGGAACAGAGACAATGCACTTATTAAGAGCTGAAAAAGGATTTATTATTGTTGGTCAAGACACGGATGGTACAATGACACCAATTGATTTACAAATGGATTGGATTGTAAGCAAGAAAAAATATGACTTTATTGGTAAGCGATCACTTTACAGATCAGATACCATGAAGGAAGACCGTAAACAGTTAGTTGGTTTAGAAACAGATAATCCAAATGAAGTTTTAGAAGAAGGTGCACAGATAGTGGTTAATACTAATACCACGCCAGTTGAAATGCTTGGTCACGTTACATCAAGTTATTATAGCCCAAATTTAAATAAATCTATTGCCCTTGCTGTGGTTAGAGGTGGTAAAAATATGATAGGTCAAAAATTATTTATTCCAATGGAAAATAAGAATATCAATGTAACTATTGTTGATACAGTATTTTTTGATAAAGAAAATGTGAGGTTAAATGTTTAATTACAACACCTCTATAAAAGAGGACAAGTCTTACTCAGATTTAGAGATGAAAGAAATCAAACCCATTATGAAATTAATTATAAGAGGCAAAACAAAAGAATTTATTAATGCTATTGGTAAAAATTTAAACATGCTCTTACCAACAGAACCTAACACATCTACGTCTGGTGAAAACTTAACAGCTTTATGGTTAAGTCCTGATGAATGGATGTTAGTTTCAAATAAAAATGTAAGTGAAGACACTAATACTTACGAAATTGAAGATAGTTTGATTGAGAGTATCTCAAAATTAAATTTAGGCGCTGTAACAGATGTTAGTGATCAATTTGTAATGATTAATATAAAGGGCGATAAAGTTTTTGATCTATTTGCATCAGGCTCACCTTTTAACTTTAACAAGTTTAAAAATAAAAAAGGATCTGTTGTTCAAACAATATTATCCCATATTGATGTTATTATTCATCTTACGGGAATAAATGAGGTAAACTTATTAGTAAGAAGGTCGTTTTCTCAACATTTATATTCATGGCTGAATGATAGTGCGTCAAGGTTATAGACTTATATTTTACTAAATTCTTGTTATATGAGAGTATATGAAAAAAATACTTTTAGTGGTGCTATTAGCACTTTTACCCTTATCTCTTAACGCAGAATCTAAACTGAATCAGATATTATCTTCTGGTGAGTTAAAAGTTGGAACAACAGGTGACTGGGATCCAATGTCTATGAAAGATCCAGCTAAAAACAAGTACGTTGGTTTTGATATTGATGTCATGAATGAATTGGCAAAAGATATGGGTGTTAAAGTAACTTTTGTACCTACAGAATGGAAAACTATAGTTTCAGGAATTACATCTGGAAGATATGATGTCTCAACAAGTGTAACGAAGACTGCTAAAAGAGCATTAGTTGCAGGATTTACAAATTCTTATTACAAATATGCAACTGTGCCATTGGTATTAAAAAAAAATCTTAAGAAATTTCCAACGTGGGAATCTTTGAATAGTGAAAAAGTTATAATTGCTACAACACTTGGAACGTCTCAGGAAGCTAAAGCAAAAGAATTATTTCCTAAATCCAAATTAAAATCAATTGAGTCACCTGCTAGAGATTTCCAAGAAGTTTTATCTGGAAGGGCTGATGGACACATTACAAGTTCTACGGAAGCTAACAAATTAGTTATCACTTACCCTCAATTAACAATAGTGCAAGATGGAGGTAAAAACCCAGCTGTATTAGCTATGATGGCAGATCAAAAAGATCAAGTTTGGATTAACTATGTTAATCAGTGGATTGAAATAAAAAAAACATCTGGTTTCTTTGACGATTTGCTTAAAAAGTATAATCTAAAAAGTTTATAAGACATTATATACTTAGGTTTAAATCTCTTCATTTTAAAAAGTGAAAAATTTACTTCTTTTACTTTTGTTTTTATCACTTGCATCTTGTACAGATCATGAGTGGGGCTGGTATATTTTATCTCCAAATAAAGTTAATGGTCTAACAAATCTAAAATTTTTATTAAGTGGAATGGGTGTAACAATATACATTTCCTTAGTCTCAATCATAATCTCAATGGTACTTGGTTTTATTGTTGCCATACCTTCATTAGCAAAGAGTAAACTTTTAACCTATATTAATATTGGCTATGTTGAGATTGTAAGAGCTATTCCTCTACTAGTTTTAATTTTATGGGTTTATTATGGCTTACCTATAATGACTGGATTAAGCTTTAGTCCATTTGTATCTGGCATTATAGCATTAGCTATTAGCGAAAGTGCTTTTCAAGCTGAGATATTTAGAGCTGGGATTAATTCCATTAAGAAGGCACAGTGGGAAGCGGGTAGTTCATTAGGTTTAACTTTTTTTAAAAGATTAAGATTAGTAATACTTCCACAAGCAATAAAAAATATTTTACCAGCACTGGGTAATCAGTTTGTTTATGTTTTAAAAATGTCTTCACTAGTATCAATCATAGGTATTGCTGATCTAACAAGAAAAGCCAATGAATTAGTAGTCTCAACTTATAGACCTTTAGAAATTTATACATTCCTTATTTTAGAATACTTAATCTTAATATTAATTGTTTCATACTTGATAAGAAAATTAGAGAAAAGACTAAAAAAAGATGGTAATAATTGATGAACAAATTACATTACTCTAATTATGTTATTTCCTACGGCAATGGTGTGGTTACATTTAAAAATATTAATACAACATTAGGATTTGTTAGGTACACAGATCAAGCTGAAGTTGAATATATTTTTGTAAACCCTTTTTTTAGACGAAAAGGTCTTGCTAAGAAATTACTAAGTATTGTTGAAAAAAAGACTAACAATAAACCCATACCACAAGAACCTATAAGTCCTTTAGGAGAAAAACTTTTTAAAATATAAACTAATTAATATAATTTATACATTGTTTATAAGAAGCAAAGTAATTTAATCTCTTAATTCTAATATTGTTATGCATTAATTGCTAATTATGTTAAAAAAATAAAATGAGCGATTTACAAGACACCTTTGGAAGAAAATTTCCCTACATAAGGTTATCCATTACTGATGTTTGTAATTTTAAATGCACCTACTGTTTACCACAGGGGTATAAAAAAAATCCAGGAGATATTAGGAGTTTTATGTCAGCCGATGAAATATCTAGGTTAGTGAGTGGATTATCTAAACTAGGAGTTAGAAAAATTAGATTAACCGGTGGTGAACCAACGGTTAGAAAAGATTTTTTTGATATCTTAAAAAATATGAAGCAGAACTCAAACATACCAAAAATTACCATGACTACAAATGGTTATCAGCTAAATAAGATTGCAAAGCAATTACATGATGTGGAATTAGATGGAATTAATATTAGTATAGATAGCTTAAATAGAGAAACATTTAGAAATCTTACTGGTCATGACCGATTACCAGAAATTTTAGAAGGAATAAAAACTTTACAAAAATTAGATTTTAAGAATATAAAAGTAAATGCCGTTTTACTAAAAGGAATAAATGATAGTGAAAAAGATTTTGAAGCTTTTGCAAACTTTGTAGAAAATAATAAAATTGATTTTAGATTTATAGAGTTAATGGAAACAGGTGATAATTCAGATTTTTTTAAAAAAAATCATGTTTCTACTAAATTTTTTAAAGATTATCTTGAAAAGAATAAGTGGGTTTATCAAACTCATGGCAAGGATGCAGGTCCATCTATCAATTATATTAATCCTGAATTTAAAGGTAAGTTTGGATTAATCGCCCCATACTCAAAAGATTTTTGTAAAACTTGTAATAGATTAAGAATTACTGCTAGAGGTGATTTAAGGTTATGTTTGTTTGGCAACACAGGCACAAGTATCAGACATCTTTTGCAGAGTGATAATCAAAAAGATGAGTTAGTCGATCTTATCATATCACAACTACGTCTTAAAAAAGAATCCCACCACTTAGAACTGGGAGATACTGGTATAACACCAAATTTATCAAGTACTGGTGGATAATGAATAATCCTAAAAAAATTAAAGATAGCCAATTAAAAGATTGGGCTAAGGATATTTTTAAAAAAAACTCTTTTAATATGATCGATGTTTCTGCAAAGAGAGAAACATTTAGAAGGGCACTTGCTGCGGGTGAAATTTTTGTTGGAGAGCAAGTTTTTAATATGATCAAAAACAACGAAATGCCGAAAGGAGATACAATAAAACTAGCAGAAGTTGCTGCTATACTAGGTGTAAAAAAAACCAGTGAATTAATTCCTTTATGCCACCCTCTTTCCATAAATCACACCGCAACTAAGATAATTTTAAATGACAATAATAATACTTTAGAAGTTTATTGTGTAGTATCTGCTGTTGCTAAAACCGGTGTTGAAATGGAAGCAATAGTTGGAGTTAACGCTGCATTAACAACCATTTATGATTTAAGTAAAATTATAAACCCTCATTTAAGAATTGATAATGTTAGATTACTGATCAAAGAAGGTGGTAAAAGTGGTATATGGAAAAATCCTGATAGATTACCTGAGTTCTTAAAAGGTATAATTTAATCAAGAATTTAAAATGAATATGAAATTAGAACTTTATGGAGCTAGCAGAGATTTTAGTAAGGAAAGCTTTATTATTTTTAATCTAAAAGAAAAGTCAACTATCAAAGAACTTAGAGTAGCGATTATCAACTTCATTGAAGAAAATTTTCAAAATAATGAAAATTATAAGAAAATTGTCAATTCCTCTGCATTTTGTTCAGATAAGGATGAGATTGTTAATGATAATTACAAAATTTCAAATAATGAAAAAGTTGGTATTATACCCCCTATAGGCGGTGGCTAATGTTACATGCAAGAGTAGTAGATATTAGCAAAGAAAAAATTGAGCTATTAAGAGCAGAAAAGTTTATAGCATCTAGTAAATGTGGTGCATCCATATACTTTGTAGGTACTGTAAGAGATTTAAATAATAATAAAAAAGTAATCGCTATGACTTATGATAGTCACGATGCTTTAGTTGTCAAAAGTTTTGAGGAAATATATCAAAGTTCTATTAAGAAATTTAATTTTGACAATAGTGTGGTTTTTATTGAGCACATTAAAGGTAAGATTAAACTTGCAGAAATAAGCATTCTTATTGCAGTTGCCTGTAAACATCGTGATCAGGCTTATGACTTATCTCGATTTTTTATTGAGGAGATAAAAAAGAAAACACCAGTTTGGAAAAAAGAGCATTACGAAGATGGAGATAGTCAGTGGTTAGAAGGAAATTCAATCCAAAAAAAATAATATAAGTATTTTATACTACATATTTTAAACCTTAGCCTGTATATTTAACTAAGTAATAATTTTAATCTTAAATAAAGGTAATAAATGGAAAACAAAATAAATCAAGAATTACAATCAGCAACTTTTGAGAGGTTGTTAAGTCATCTGCGTGAAAGAAAAGATGTACAAAATATTGACTTGATGAATTTATCAGGCTTTTGCAGAAACTGTTTGTCAAAATGGTATAGAGAGGAAGCTGAAAAAAAAGGTATTGAAATTTCTGATCTTGAAGCAAGAACACATGTTTATGGAATGCCCTATTCAGAATGGAAAGAAAAATACCAAAAATAATTATTTTTCTTTAAGTCTTGGAAATAGCTCTACAAAATTACAGGGTTTGTGATTAATATCGAGTTGATGTTTTA
>Ga0209709_10002173_pt1 | contig 17433 bp, 16 predicted proteins | sample ArcticOcean_MG_C_2_FD_187435 | JGI IMG/M metagenome (GOLD analysis project Ga0209709, IMG submission 187435) | Marine microbial communities from western Arctic Ocean - ArcticOcean_MG_CB4_136 (SPAdes) (version 2) | ecosystem: Environmental > Aquatic > Marine > Oceanic | place: Arctic Ocean... | reverse complement strand
ATAATTAAGTTCTTTCTTTTTAGCTTTTTTCTTTTTCGACATATTTAATTTCATTTTTCACTTCTTTTGAATATTTAAGGTTATAGCAATCACTACAAAGAAATATTATTTCAGGTCCAGAGCTAACCTGTGTAAGTATAGGATGGTCTTCAGCACAATCAGCACATCTAGATAAAATTCTTTTCATGAACCATGATTCTAGCACAAAACTGACTCGTAATTGACTCGTAATTTTGTTAAAACTTCTGCTATTTACTAAAGCAACTTTGTTGCAAAATAAGGATAATAGAAGCACGGTCCGGGGCACCGGGTAACAGAACACCCCTTTAAAAAAAATAATCATTACAACTCAGTAGTTTTTTAATCATAAAAATAAAAAAAGAACTATGTACCGACTATGTACCCTACTATGTACCTTTCCAAAAAATCTTATATTATGATATTAATTTTTTTTGGATAATAAAAAAAATTTAAGTAAATATAAGAAATATTTTGAATAATGTTACAAAGTTTGGGACACCTTTTTATATGGAAAATTTGATTAAAAAACTAGAAGAACAGATTACTTTTCTTCAACATGAAATATCTCAAATAAGTAATGAGCTTTATTCTCAGCAAAAAGAAATCATACACTTAAAAAAAGAAATTTCAAATTTTAACAAAAGAATTGAAGAGCTAGATGGTGGAATTGAATTAGGTATTGTCAAAGAAGATAAAAAACCACCACATTACTAGTTCTTATAATTAATTCATGACAGAAAAATATGATGTTATTATAATTGGTGCTGGTGCAGCTGGCTTGATGAGTGCCATTGAATCTGGCAAAAGAGGAAGAAAAGTACTTTTAGTTGATCACTCAAAAAAAATAGGTGAAAAAATTCGCATATCAGGAGGTGGTAGATGTAATTTTACTAACATCAATACAAATCCAAGTAAATTTATTTCAAAAAATCCAAAGTTCATAATATCTGCCTTAAACCAATACACTCAAAATAATTTTATAGATTTAATCAAAAAACATAATATTAAATTTCACGAAAAAAAGTTAGGACAGCTTTTTTGTGATGAAAGTGCGCAACAAATTGTAGATATGCTACTCTTAGAATGTAAAATGGCAAATGTTGATTTAAAAAAAGAAATAATTATTACAAATATTGGCAGACAAGACGACCGATACTTTATTATTGTTGGCTATGATAAATATTTTTGTGAGTCATTAATTGTTGCAACAGGGGGTCTATCCGTGCCCAAAATTGGAGCAAGTAAATTTGGGTACGAAATAGCTAAAAAATTTAATTTAAATATTATTGAAACATTGCCAGCTCTAGTACCACTAACTTTTAATGAGAAAATACTTGCTATGTGTAAGGAGCTTAGCGGGTTATCCTTAGAAACAATTGTTTCCTTTAATAAAACTTTTTTTGAAGAAGGAATGTTATTTACCCACAGAGGTTTAAGTGGGCCCTCTATATTACAAATTTCTTCTTACTGGAAACTAGGTGATACTATTAAGATTAACCTTTCACCAAAGTTAGATATTTTTAAAATCTTAGAAGATGAAAAAAACTCGAATCCTAAGCAGGATATAAATGCTATAATTTCAGAAATTCTTCCGAAAAGACTAGCTTACATTCTCTGCAAAGAAAATGCTGTAAGTGGCAATATATCTGAATTATCAAATAAATCATTAAAACAGTTAAGTAATTCCATAAATACCTGGGCTATAAATCCAACTGGGTCCGAAGGTTATAGAACAGCTGAAGTTACTCTAGGTGGCATAGACACTAATGAAATTTCTTCTAAAACAATGATGTCAATAAAAAATCCCGGTTTATTTTTTATTGGAGAGGTGGTAGATGTTACTGGTCACTTAGGTGGTTATAATTTTCAGTGGGCATGGTCATCTGGTTTTGTAGCTGGTCAATACGCTTAAGTTGCTGTCAGGAGTGCCAGTTAAAAAGAACGTCACTACTTCTTGTTAAATCAACCTTGATATATTTAATTTTACTAAATATAATCATATTCTGCGTCGAATAAGAGAATGACAATAAACTTTTGAATTGATAGATTTAACCATGGAATTTACATCTGAAGTTAAAATAGCAACCAATCCAATTTACCAAAAAATCTCTAAAGTAATGCCTGAAATCGAATGGTCTGTTCATGCTCCATATATTCATAGAATTAATCAACTAAAAAAAGAAAAAAATGCAATTATACTTGCTCACAATTATCAAACTCCAGAAATTTATCATGGGGTGGCAGATGTCGCTGCTGACTCTTTAGCGTTAGCTATAGAGGCTGCAAAAACAAAAGCCGATATCATTGTAATGGCTGGAGTTCATTTTATGGCAGAAACCTCCAAGTTAATGAGCCCTGATAAAAAAGTTTTATTACCAGATATGAATGCTGGATGTTCTCTGTCTTCATCTATAACAGGTAAAGATGTCAGGCTTTTAAAAGAAAAATACCCAGGAGTGCCCGTAGTTTCTTACGTTAATACCTCTGCAGAAGTAAAAACTGAGACCGATATATGCTGCACGTCTGCTAATGCAGTAAAAATTGTAGAATCTCTTGGAGTTAAAAAGGTTATTTTTTTACCTGATGCTTACTTAGCCAAATATGTTTCTTCTCAAACAGATGTTGAGATTATTGCTTGGAAAGGCATTTGCATGGTTCATGATCAATTCAATGAAAAAGAAATACATGATATCAGAGAAAGAAACCCTGGTATTAAAATAATAGCACATCCAGAATGTCCACCCGATGTAATTAAAGCAAGTGATTTTGCTGGATCAACTGGTGGGATGATTAAGTATGTTAAGGATAATCAACCTAAAAAAGTAATGATGGTTACTGAGTGTTCAATGAGTGATAATATTCAAGTAGAAAATCCAAATGTAGAATTTATTAGGCCATGTAACCTTTGCCCCCACATGAAAAAAATTACATTGCCAAAAATTTTAGATTGCTTAGAAAATGAAACTGGCGAAATCATAATGGATAAAGAGACAATAGAAAAAGCAAGAATCCCTGTTGAAAGAATGGCTGCGATCGGTAGATAGTAAAAGTGTCTCAAATTAAATTAAGCAATTATTATATCAAGAATACTGTAAAACTTGCTTTAAACGAAGATCTTTACCCTTCTGGTGACATTACTTCACGTTTAGTTAAAAATATAAAAATTATAAAAGTTAAATTAATTTCTAATCAACAAGCAGTAGTTGCTGGGCTAGATTTTGCAAAACAAACTTTTAAATTAATAGATAATAAAATTAAATTCACTATTAAAAAAAAAGAAGGATCATTAGTTAAAAAAAATGATGTAATAGCAACAATTGAGGGTAAAGCTAAAAATATTCTAATTGGTGAAAGAGTTGCATTAAATTTTATGAGCCATATCTCTGGAATTGCTACTACGACCAATCAATTTGTTAAGTTGGTTAATAAAAAGTGTAAAATTTGCTGCACTAGAAAAACAATCCCAACCTTAAGAGTAATACAAAAATACGCTGTTAAGTTAGGTGGTGGCACAAATCACAGATTTAACTTAAGTGATGAATTTTTAATTAAAGATAATCATATAGCAAGTTCTGATATTAAAACTTTAGTCTCTCTTGCTATTAAAAATAAAAAAGGAAAAAAAATTACAGTTGAAGTTGATAGTCTAAATCAACTTAAGCAGATATTTGGTCTAAAGTTTAATACAGTCTTGTTTGACAACATGAATATTAAAACTCTTACAGATGGAGTTAAAATTGCTAAAAAGCATTATGAAACAGAAGCTTCTGGAAATATTAATTTAAAATCAGTTAAAAAAATTGCCTCAACAGGTGTTGATAGAATTTCAATTGGTAGCATCACACATAGTTCTTCTGCAGTTGATTTTAAATTAGAAATCTAAAAAGAAAATCAGAATCTTGATGTCTAATTTAAAATTTCAAATTATTGCATCACATGAGTGAATATAATTCATTTTTTTTTAGACAATTCTGCTTGTGCGGCTGCCAATCTTGCAACAGGAACTCTATATGGTGAACAAGAAACATAATTTAAGCCTGCATTTGCGCAAAATTGAATACTCTTAGGATCACCACCATGTTCTCCACAAATTCCAAGTTTAATCTTTTTATTTTGTTTTTTCCCTTTTTCTACTGCAATTTCAATTAATTCACCTACACCATCATCAATTGTTACAAAGGGATCAATAGAGAAAATTTTATTTTCAATATAATCATTTAAAAATTTTCCACTATCATCTCGACTTAAGCCAAATGTTGTTTGAGTTAAATCATTAGTTCCAAAGCTGAAAAAATCTGCATGTTTTGCTAGGTCTTTTGCTTTTAAAGCAGCTCTTGGTAGCTCAATCATAGTTCCTACTAGATAATCAATTTTAACGTTATTATTTTTTTTTACTTCGTTAGCTATTCTCACAACTAACTCTTTCATAATTATTATTTCAGCTTCAGTAGATACTAGTGGAATCATAATTTCAAGAGATGCTGATTTTATTTTTTTTATTTTAAGTTCTGATAACGCTTCAAAAATTGCTCTACATTGCATTTCATAAATTTCTGGAAATGAAATTCCCAATCTACATCCTCTATGTCCTAGCATTGGATTTTGCTCGTGTAATTCACTAATCCTTGATTTAATTTCTTTTAAAGGTAGACCTACTATTTTTGCAACATCATTAATTTCCTTCTCGGTTTTAGGAAGAAACTCGTGTAAAGGAGGGTCTAATAGTCTTACAGTTACAGGCAAGCCATTCATAATTTTAAATATTTCAATAAAATCTTTTCTTTGGTGTGGTAATAATTTTTCCAAAGCTTTGCTTCTGTCTTCTAAAGTTTTTGATAAAATCATCTCTCTTACTGATAAAATTCTTTCTTCATCAAAAAACATATGCTCTGTTCTACAAAGGCCTATTCCCTCAGCACCAAAATCTTTTGCCGTTTTTGTATCAAGTGGTGTTTCTGAATTTGTTCTTACTTTTAATTTTCTAAATCCATCAGCCCAACTCATTAATTTTGAAAAATCTCCAGAAATTTCTGGCTTAACTGTTGGCACCTCTCCTAGGATAATTCTTCCTGATGATCCATCAATTGTAATAACATCACCTTCTTTAACTTCTGTAGTTGATGTTTTAAATGTTTTAGCTTCATAATTAATATCAATTTCACTTGAGCCAGAAACACATGGTCTACCCATTCCTCTTGCAACAACTGCGGCATGGCTCGTCATTCCACCTCTTGCTGTTAAAATTCCTTTTGCAGCATGCATTCCATGAATATCCTCGGGCGAAGTTTCTACTCTAACTAAAATTGTATCCTGCATCACACTATTTAATCTTTCTGCTTCGTTTGAAGAAAAAACAACTCTACCACATGCTGCGCCTGGTGAAGCTGGTAGTCCACTTGCTATAACATTTATTGAACTTCTCTCATCTAAAGTTGGGTGTAACAAGGTGTCTAGGGAATTTGGATCTATTCTTAACACAGCTTCTTTTTTTGAAATAAGTTTTTCTTTAACCATATCTACTGCAATCTTAACTGCAGATTTTGAGGTTCTTTTCCCTGACCTTGTTTGCAACATCCATAATTTTTTATTTTCAACAGTAAACTCAACATCTTGCATATCCTTGTAATGTTTCTCTAAAACTTTTAAAATTTTATCTAGTTGCTTAAATACTTTTGGCATTATTTCTTCCATTGATTGTTCTTTTGCCTTGGCATCTTTTCTAGCTTTTTTAGTAATATATTGAGGTGTTCGTGTTCCAGCTACAACATCTTCACCTTGGGCATTGATTAAATATTCTCCGTAAATTTCATTTGTTCCATCTGAAGGATTTCTTGTAAACACCACACCTGTAGCACAATCATTTCCCATATTACCAAAAACCATTGCCTGAACATTAACTGCGGTACCCCAATCTGATGGGATTTGATTTAATTTTCTATAAACTTTTGCTCTATTACTTTCCCAAGATAAAAAAACTGCACTTATGGATCCATTTAATTGATCAAAAACATTTTGTGGAAAATCTTTTTTTGTTTTTTCTTTTATAATTTTTTTAAAGTCATGAATTAATCCATCCCAATCATTTTCATCTAATTCAGTATCAAGCAAAACACCTTTAGTTAATTTATAATTTTCAATTAATTCTTCAAAATTGTAACTTTCAACACCCATTACAACATTGCTATACATTTGGATAAATCTTCTATAGCTATCCTTCGCAAATCTCATATTCGATGTTTTTTTAGCTAATGCCAAAACAGTTTTATCATTTAATCCTAAGTTTAAAATTGTATCCATCATACCTGGCATTGAAACTCTTGCTCCCGATCTTACAGATACTAATAATGGATTCTTTAAATCTCCAAATTTTTTATTGGATTCTCTTTCAATAATTTTTAATTCTTTTTTAATATCATTTAATATTTTAGAATTAAGTTTCTTATTGTTTTTATAAAATAGATCACAAACATTAGTTGAAATAGTGAATCCAGGAGGAACAGGCAATCCCATTCTTCCCATTTGGGAAAGATTTGTACCTTTTCCGCCAAGAAAATTTTTTGGATCTTTTAATTTTTTTGATTCTTTTGACTTAAAATTTAAAATTAGCTTTTTCACTAAATACTCTCAATATTAGAAAAATTTATATAATTATCGAAGGTTTTACATAACATTTGTAAAAGTTCCAATCTGTTTTTTTTAATGGCTATTTCATCATCATTAACAATAACATTATCAAAAAATTCAAAAACTGTGGTTTTTACACTTGCTAGGTTAACAAGTGTTTCATTATAATTTTCATCTTTATTAATATTTCTAAAATATTTCTTTAATTCTTGTATTTTTTTATACAAATTTTTTTCATATTCATTTTTAAAGATTCCAGGATCAGTTGTATTTGAAATTTCTAATGTTTTAACTTTAAGCTCACTATCTAAAATGCTTGAAGCTCGCTTGTAGCTTGAAACTATATCGGATCCAATTTGTTGTTCTATTATTTTATCTAAAAAAAAAGCTTTTTTATAAATTATTCCAAGATGATTTAACTCTGCCGAACCTATGCTAGCTTCAATAATGTCAGTTCTAATATTTTTTTCTTTCATATAATATTTTAATCTATCGAATAAAAAATTGATTATTTCTTTTTGAACAAAATTATTGTTAAACTTGAATCCTTGCTCTTCATGAAGAGACTGTGAATAATTTATTAAATCTCTTAACTTAAAATCATTGTTATTTTCTATTAATAATCTAATAATTCCCAAAGCAACTCTTCTTAGAGCATATGGATCTTTTGAGCTTGTGGGTTTTTGATTGATACCAAAAAAACCAACCAAAGTGTCTAATTTATCTGTCAGTGACAATGCAATACTGTATTTTTTTTTAGGAACCTTGCTAGTAAGGCCCAAAGGTAAATACTGCTCACTTAAAGCTAATGAAATATCTTTTTCAAAACCTTGTGATTCTGCAAAATATCCTCCCAAAATTCCTTGCAATTCTGGGAATTCACCTACTAAATCAGAAATTAAATCTACTTTGCTAATTGAACATAATAACTCGACTTTATCTTTGCTTATGAGTAGCACATCCGAGATCATTCCTCCTAATTTTTTCATTCTTTGTATTTTATCAAAGTAAGAACCTAGGCCTTTAAAATAATTTATCGTTTTTAACTTAGTAACTTGTTTGACCAAATTTTGTGACTTACTTTTTTCCCAAAAAAATTGGGCATCACTTAATCTTGCTTCTACAACTCTCTCATTACCTAACTTAATAAATCCTTTTGTATCCTTATTGTTTGTAACTACCAAAAATTCATTTGTAATATTTCTCTTTTGATTAAATGTTGGAAAATATTTTTGATGGTGTTGCATTGTAATAATTAAAATTTCTTTTGGAATGTTTAAAAATTTTTTGTCAAATTTACAAACTAAAATATTAGGTTGTTCCACTAATCCAACTACCTCTTCTAAAAGTTTATTATTAAACTCTATTATAATATTTTTCTTTTTAGAAATCTTTTTAATTTCTTTTTCAATAAATTCTTTTCTCAGATCGTGATCTATAATTATTCCTAACTTTTGATAAAAAAATTTATAACTTTTAAAATCTTTAAATATTTTTTTCTTATCTTCAAATTCTTTATCAATAAAAGTTGTGTTTGAACAAGTTAAGTGATGAAATTTAAAATTTAAACTTTTTCCATCAAAAACTGCCAATATTGATTTTAATGGTCTTGCCCAATTAAGATTAAAATTTCCCCATCTCATTGATTTTTTCCATTGCATTTTATCAAGAATTAAAGGAGTTTGCTCTTGTAACAGATCAATAGTATTTATTTTCTTCGATAGTTTTTTGAAAAAATAAAATTCTCCTTTTTCCATTACTTTTTTAAACAGAAACTCTTTATCAATTTGGTGGGATCTTAAAAAACCATCTATTGCCTTTTCTGGAGCGTTAATACTTGGTCCCCTTATTTCTTCAGCTTTTTGAATAATTTCTTTGGATAGACCTTCAAATGAAATTATAAGTCTATTTGGAGTTGAATATACTGCGCTTTTTTTAAACATTATCTGCTTCTCTTCAAATAATTTTAAAAAGTTACCCAATAAAACTTTACGGGAGCTTTCTTGTAAATTTGCAGGAATTTCTTCACTAAAAATTTCTAAAAAAAACTCAGACATTATTTTATTTGGCTACTTAGCCAAATTTCTGCAACGCTTTTAGTAATTCCTCTAATTCTCCCAATATACTCAGCTCTTTGAACTACACTAATAACCCCTCTTGCATCTAAGATATTAAATACATGACTTGCTTTTAAACATTGATCATAAGCTGGCAATGATAATTTTTTTTCCACTAATGCTTTTGCTTCAAGTTCCAACATATCAAACATTTTAAATAAGTTTTCTGTATTTGCATGTTCAAAATTATAAGCTGAAAATTCTTTTTCTGCTTGATAAAACACTTCACCATATTTTATTCCATCATCATTCCATAGGAGGTCATAAACATTTTTTGTTTGTTGGGTAAACATACAAATTCTTTCAAGACCATAAGTAATCTCAACTGAAACAGGTTTACATTCAAAACCTGCCATTTGTTGAAAATAAGTAAACTGTGTAATCTCCATTCCATCACACCATACTTCCCAGCCTAGTCCTGCGGCACCTAAAGTTGGACTTTCCCAATCATCTTCTACAAATCTAATGTCGTGTTCTTTATGATTAATACCAATAACTGTTAAGCTGTTTAGATAAAGTTTTTTAATATTATTTGGAGAAGGTTTAATTAAAACTTGGAACTGGTAGTAGTGTTGTAATCTATTTGGATTATCTCCATACCTTCCATCAGTTGGTCTTCTTGATGGCTGAACATAAGCTGCTTTCCAAGGTTTTGGACCTAATGATCTTAAAGTTGTTGCTGGATGAAAGGTTCCCGCACCAACTTCCATGTCATAAGGTTGCAAAACAACACACCCTTGTTTACCCCAATATTTTTGAAGATTAAATATACTATCTTGAAAAGATTGAAATTTAGGTTTTGTAATTTTTTTTTTAGAAGCCATATCTTTGCCAGATAGATCTTTCTTCTAGAATATTTACAAGTTGATCCATTTGATTACTAGATGAAGAAAGTTTTTTACTTAACCAACCTTTAGATTTTTCAAATTTTTTGATAATAACATCTTCACCAAATTTTTCTTTTAAAATTTCATTGGCATTACCTACACTATCAATTAAGCCCAGATCTTTTGCTTTGCTTCCAGACCAAAACTCTCCAGAAAATAACTCAATTTCAGATTTATCAAGTTTAGATCCCCTGCTTTCTTCTACTACTTTAATAAAATCTTTGTGGAGTTCTAACTGTATAGTTTTAAGTCTTTCAATGTCCTCTGATTTTTCATCAAGAAATGGATCTAAAGTACTTTTATTTTTTCCAGCTGTATGAACTCTTCTCTCAACTCCAATTTTTTTAATTAACTCTGTAAAACCAAAAGAAGAATAAATTACACCAATTGATCCAATAATCGAGCTCGAGTTTGCATATATTTCATCTCCTGCGCATGCAATGAGGTAGCCTCCTGATGCTGCAACATCTTCCGCAAATACAATAACTTTCTTTTTGTTTTTTTTAGCTTGAGCTCTAATAAACTTATAAATTAAATGAGACTGTACCGGCGATCCACCGGGTGAATTAATGGTAATTGCAACAGCTTTTGCTTTTTTTAAAGAAAAAGCTTTTTCTATAATTTCTTCCTGATTTGCAAAATCTATACCTTGTTTAAATTTGCCAGCATTGCCAATCACGCCGTTTAGTTTGATATGAGCTACTATTTGTTTCTTTTTAAAAAAAGAGTACATTTTTTATCCTTACAGAATTTTGATTTAATATAAAGCTACTTATAGTTGAAGATTAAGGTGCGTCAATTGATAAGTAATAAATAAAACATAACTATACTAATTTAATATTATATGGGAACAGTCGTACAACTTAAAAATCAAATAAATAATTCTTATTTTCAATTAAAAGAATCTGTTGATGAAAAACTGGCCCTAGTTGAGGAGAGAATAAAATCAAAGCTTACTAGTGACGTTGAGTTAGTTCAAAAAATGACAGACTATCACATTCTAACTGGGGGGAAAAAATTAAGAGCACTTTTAACTTTAGGCTCAGCAAAATTGTGTGGTTATACCAAAGGTGGTCGAGATATTAATTTGGCAGCATGTGTAGAATTAATTCATGGTGCAACTCTTATGCATGACGATGTTATAGATGTTGGAGATTTAAGAAGAGGAAAAAAAACACTTACTTCGATTTGGGGAAATCAATCTTCAATTTTAATTGGAGATTATCTACTAAGTCGTTGTTTTGAAATGATGGTTGATGATGGTAATTTAGAAATTTTAAAGCTCTTATCTTCTACTTCGGCAAAAATTGCTCAAGGTGAGGTTTTGCAATTACAACATAAAGGTGAAACTGATATGCTCGAGGAAACTTACTTAAAAATAATTTCATCTAAAACTGCTGCTTTATTTTCAGCCTCTACAAAAGTTGGCGCAATTCTAACAAATGCTGAAAGTAAAGAAAAAGATGCTTTAGATTTTTATGGAAAAAATATTGGTTTAACTTTTCAAATAGCTGATGACACTTTGGATTATAATTCAGAGTTAAAAACTTTTGGAAAAAAATTAGGTAAAGATTTTTTTGAAGGTAAAATTACTTTGCCCATTATATTGTTATTTCAAAAAATAAATACTTTAGAAAAACAAAAAATAGATAGTTTTTTTAAACAAGATATTAGATCGGCCTCTGATCTCTCTTATACTTTGGGCTTAATAAAAAAATATAATATAATTAATGAGTGCTATAAAAAAGCTGATTATTTTATAAATCTTGCTTCAAATTCTCTAAGTATATTTAAAGAGTCTAAAGAAAAAATAATATTAGAAAATTTAACTTCTTTTAGTTTGGAAAGAAATTTTTAAGGACTCAGTAAAGATTTATTCCAATTTTCTTTTTTATCTTTAGAATATTTAAGTCTCTCATGAATTCTATTTTCACCATCTAACCAAAACTCAATATTCAAAGGTAACAAATTCCACCCTGACCAATGCTTAGGTCTTGGAACCCTATCTCTGTTATTGTATTTTTTTTTGTATTCTTCTACAGATGAGATTAGATCTTTTCTATTTTTGAGAGTAGTACTTTGTTTTGATGCCCATGCACCAATCCTGCTATCATATGATCTAGAATTATAATATTCATCAGCTACGTCTTCTTCCACTCTTAATAATTTTCCATTAATTCTTATCTGTCTTAATAAACTTTTCCAATGAAAGCACATAGAAGCATTTGGATTTTCTTTTAATTCATTACCTTTTTGACTTTCTAAATTAGTATAAAATACAAAACCTTCTTTACTGAAATCTTTTAATAAAACCATTCTAACTGATGGTATTGCATTTTTATCAGCTGTAGCCAGGGCCAATGCATTTGGATCATTGGGTTCACTAGCTTTAGCTTCTTCCATCCATATTTTAAACAGCTCAATTGGGTCATTTAGATCTAAAAAGCAACTATTCAATCCTAAAAGGTTTTTTTGATTCATAATTTTAACAAAATAATCTATATAATATAAATAATGTCATTTAATACTTTTGGAAAGCTATTTCGTTTTACTACCTGGGGTGAGTCCCATGGACCAGCTATAGGCTGTATAATTGATGGGTGTCCCCCAAATATTAATATAAAAGAGCAAGATATCCAAATAGAACTTAACAAAAGAAAGCCCGGTCAATCAAAGTTTACAACACAAAGAAAAGAAGATGATAAAATTCAAATTCTATCAGGTATATTTGATGGTAAAACAACAGGCACACCTATTTCATTAATTATTTACAATCAAGATATGAGGTCTAGAGACTACGAAACGATTAAAAATAAATTTAGACCTGGCCATGCAGATTTTACATACTTTAAAAAATATGGAATTCGAGATTATAGAGGTGGTGGAAGATCGTCAGCTAGAGAAACGGCTGCAAGAGTTGCCGCAGGTGCTGTAGCAAAAAAGGTTTTGGAAAGTAAAATTGGAAAAAAATTTAAAGTAATTGGTGCAGTAACTCAACTAGGAATTCTTGGATGTGACATAAATAAATGGAGTGATCAAACAATTAGAAAAAACCCTTTTTTTTGTCCAGATAAATCAATTTTAAAATTGTGGGAAAAATATTTACTTAGTATAAGAAAATCTGGATCTTCTTGTGGAGCAATTATTGAAATAAGAGCTAGAGGAATTCCGATTGGTTTGGGAGCTCCAATTTATTCAAAATTAGATATGGATATTGCCTCTGCTATGATGAGTATAAATGCAGTTAAAGGTGTTAATATAGGATCCGGAATGAACTCTGCTCAATTAACTGGCGAACAAAATTCAGATGAAATTTCTCAAAAAGGAAAAAAAATAAAATTTGAATCAAATAATGCTGGAGGAATTCTTGGTGGAATTTCAAGTGGACAAGAAATAGTGGTTTCTTTTGCTGTTAAGCCTACTTCTTCTATTTTAAAAAGCAGAAAAACAGTTGATAAATTTGGAAAAAATACAACTATTTCAGTTAAAGGTAGACACGACCCTTGTGTAGGCATACGTGCTGTTCCAGTTGGTGAGGCAATGCTAAATTGTGTACTACTAGATCACTACTTGATGAATAAAGCTCAATGTAGCTAGTAATTTTTTTATATTTAATTTAATTTTTAACTACTTTAATTGAATCTTTGGTAAATAAGATATCTAAAATCTTTTTTGAAATCTGGGCTGCATTTAAACCAGCAACATCATACATTTTTTTTGGGTTATTCTGTTCAATAAAAATATCTGGTAGTGTCATAGATCTAAATTTTAAACCTTTGTCAAAAATACCTCTTTCTGCCAGTAAATTTTCAACATGTGATCCAAAACCACCAATAGAACCCTCTTCAATAGTAATCATTATTTCATGCTCTCTTGCACATCTCAAAATAAGCTCTTCATCTAATGGTTTAGCAAACCTTGCATCAACAATTGTTACACTAATTCCTTTATTTTTTAATTCCTCTGCAGAAATTTTACATTCTTCTAATCGTGTTCCTAGACTTAAAATACAAACTTCTTTTCCTTCTTGAATTATTCTTCCTTTGCCAATATCTATTTTTTCTTCAATAGATGGTAATTCTAGACCAATTCCTGTGCCTCTAGGATATCTAATTGCACTAGGTCGATCATTAATATCAACAGATGTATTAATCATTTTTACTAGTTCGGACTCATCACTTGCAGCCATAACTATAAAATTTGGTAAAGTTGATAAATAAGTAATATCAAATGAGCCAGCATGTGTTGATCCATCTGCACCAACTAAACCAGCTCTATCAATTGCAAATCTAACTGGTAAATTTTGTATAGCAACGTCATGAACTACCTGATCATAAGCTCTTTGTAAAAAAGTCGAATAAATTGCAGCATAAGGTTTGTAACCTTCTGTAGCCAATCCAGCAGCAAAAGTAACAGCATGCTGCTCTGCTATTCCTACATCAAACATTCGTTTTGGAAATTCTTTTGCAAAAATATCCATTCCAGTTCCACCTGGCATTGCTGCTGTAATTCCAACAATTTTACTATCTCTTTGTGCGTGCTTAATTAAAGTATTTGCAAAAACTTTTGTATATGAGGGCAGGTTTGTCCTGCTCTTTACTTGTTCTCCTGTTGTTACATTAAATTTTGACACCCCATGATAATGGTCATTTGCTTTTTCAGCATAAGAGTAACCCTTACCTTTTTTTGTTTTTATATGAATCATAATTGGACCTTCATACTTTGAATCTCTTGCATTTTTTAAAATAGGCAAAAGAATATCTAGATCATGCCCATCAATTGGACCAATATAATAAAATCCTAAAGAATTAAAAAGTGTTCCGCCAGTTACTGCTGAACGTAAAAAGTCCTCAGCTTTTCCTGCTTTAGCACTAAATCTTTTTGAAAAAGCTGAGGTAATTAATCTAAATGTCTCTCTTAAACTAAAATAAATTTTTCCTGATAAAAGTTTTGCTAAATAATTTCTCATTGCACCAACAGGTTTTGCAATAGACATATCGTTATCATTCAGAATAACAATCATTTTAGTTTTTGAGGCACCAGCGTTGTTCATTGCCTCATATGCCATACCAGCACTAATTGCTCCGTCACCAATAACAGCAATTACATTGTTCAATTTATTAGATAATTTATTGGCTTCAGCGATACCTAGTGCCGAAGAAATAGATGTTGAGCTATGAGCTGCACCAAAAGGATCATATTCACTTTCGGATCTCTTGGTAAATCCAGACAACCCTTTTCCTTGTCTCAAAGTTCTAATTTTATTTTTTCTTCCTGTTAAGATTTTGTGTGGATATGATTGATGACCTACATCCCAGATTAATTTATCATTTGGAGTGTCAAATACATAATGTAAAGCAACAGTTAACTCGACTACACCCAATCCCGCTCCTAAATGACCACCTGTTTCAGAAACTACTTCTATCATTTCTTTTCTTACTTCGTTCGAAAGTTCATGCAAATCACTTTCAGAAAGTTTTTTTATATCATTTGGAAAGTTTATGTCTTTTAAAAATTTATAATCTTTATTCATTTATTTCTTGTTAAAATATAATTTAATGTTTCGTTAATATTATTTGACTTTGTCCCATATTTTTCTAAATCTCTAATAATCTTAGATTTTATTTTATCTCTATATTTAATAGCATTTTTATAGCCGAGTAAACTTATAAGAGTAGCTTTTCCCTTTTTAATATCTTTTCCTGTTTTTTTTCCTGCCGTTTTAGAAGATCCTTTAAAATCAATTAAATCATCTGCTATTTGAAACAATAAACCAATATTAGCTCCTGTTTTTTCCAAAAATTTTATTTCTTTTAGACTCTTATTTTTAATAATTGCAGGAGCCATACAACAAAAACTAAAAAGCTTTCCAGTTTTTTTAATTTCCATATCTATAATTTTATTTTTAGAAACTTTTTTATTCTCAAAACTTAAATCTAAAAATTGACCTCCTGCTATTCCTAAATGACCAGAACATTCTGATAGCTTCTTGATTAAATTAACTTGTGCTTTTTTATTTATCTTTAAATTAGAACTTGTTAAAATTTCAAATGCCATTGTTAAAAGTGAGTTACCTGCTAATACCGCTGTAGATTCACCATATTTAATATGAGTAGAAGGTTTTCCTCTTCTCAAGCTATCATTATCCATGAATGGTAAGTCGTCATGAATTAAAGAATATGCGTGTATGCACTCAACTGATGCCCCAATTGCAACTAAAGTTTTATCATCAATTTTAAATAAAAGACCAATATCTAATAAAATTTTTGATCTAATTTTTTTTCCACCAGAAAATAAACCATAATTCATTGCTGGGATAAGTTCTGTTTTCTTCTGGTTTTTAATAAAATTTTTTAAAAATAGATTGGTATTTTTAGCTATTTTAGTAAGTTTATTTTGCATTTTTTCTATTAGTTATTTCTTGAACTTTTTTTTGTGTATCTGCATTTATTTCTTTTGATTTTTTTTGGAATTTTTTTTCAATAATATTATTCAATTTCATTAATTTCTGATAATTTTCTATAGAATTTTGAAGATCACTTTCATTTTCTAGAGATTCAATAATATTATTTACTTCATTGGTTAGTTCTTCAAGGGATTGAGAATTATTATCATCTGGTAAATTTTTATCTTTCATATAATATTTATTATTAATACATGAAACTGAATCAATCAAATATCAAAAAAGCTAAAAAATACCTTGATAAAAATTACTGTATTGGCGTTCCTACTGAAACCGTATATGGCTTGGCTGCAAATGCTTACTCCAATTATGCTGTGCAAAATGTATATAAATTAAAAATAAGACCTAAAACTAACCCTTTAATTGTTCATTATTCTAATATTAATGACTTAAAAAAAGATTGTTTTATAAATAATAATTTTCTTAAACTTTATAAAAAACTTTCTCCTGGACCAATAACATACATATTAAATCTAAAAAAAAATTCAAAAATTTCAAGAAATGCCACTAATAAAAAAAATAATTTAGCTGTAAGATTTCCTAAGCACAAAATTTTTAAAAAATTGTTAGAAGAGCTAGACTATCCATTGGCTGCTCCAAGCGCTAATATTTCGACAAAAGTGAGTGCTGTGCAGGCCTCAGATGTTAAGGAAGATTTTGGCAATAAAATCAAGTATGTTCTGAATGGTGGAAAATGCAATATTGGTCTTGAATCAACTATAATTGATTTAAGAAATAAACCTAAATTACTAAGATTGGGTGGTTTAGAAGTTTCAAAAATAGAAAAAATTTTGGGTAAAAAAATTAAAATTAATATAAACTCTGAAAAAAAATTTCCAGGTCAATCACGTCTTCATTACTCACCCGGTATTCCATTAAGAATGAATGTTGTTAAACCAAAAAAAAATGAAGCTTATATTTTGTTAAGTAAAAAAAAAATTATTTCTTCTAATTACTTTTATTTGAGTAAAAAAAATGACTTAAAAGAAGCTGCAAAAAATTTATATTCATTTTTAAGAAAAATTAAAAAAGAAGGATATAAATCAATTGCAGTAGAAAAAATTCGCAATATTGGAATTGGACAGTCTATTAATGATAGGTTAAAAAGAGCTTCAAAATTCTAAAAAATCATATGTCAAATTCAATTGAAGTTATAAATTTATCAAAGTCATATAAATTAAAAAAAGCTGTTAGGAATATAAATTTTAAAATTAATAAAAATGAAGTTGTTGGTTTGCTGGGACCTAACGGATGTGGAAAAACAACTACAATAGCGATGATACTTGGACTGTTAAAGCCGTCGAGTGGCCAAGTTCTTATT
>Ga0209709_10002172_pt1 | contig 17442 bp, 13 predicted proteins | sample ArcticOcean_MG_C_2_FD_187435 | JGI IMG/M metagenome (GOLD analysis project Ga0209709, IMG submission 187435) | Marine microbial communities from western Arctic Ocean - ArcticOcean_MG_CB4_136 (SPAdes) (version 2) | ecosystem: Environmental > Aquatic > Marine > Oceanic | place: Arctic Ocean... | reverse complement strand
ACTCTAACTTTAATGCATTTGGATTTTCTCTAAATTGATAAACATCTTGATTCACTGAATTGAAAACTCCACCTACAAGGATTGGCTTCCAAATAATTTCTACATTTTGTCTTTGAGATAATGGTAAAATTTCTTCGAATGCTAGATAAGTCCAAGGGCTCGAGCAGTCAAAGTAGAATTCTATACAATTAGATTTGTTCATATATTAAATATTTAAAATTTTGTTAAAAACCATACAAATCATAGCAATAATCCTGAGTATTTGTATTGGCTGCTCTTCTGAGCCTGCAATAAATATCAAGGCTAGTATTGCTAAATATAACTTAGCAAATGAGATCAAAGAAAAGATTGGCGAAGAACACTTTTTTCAAGAACAAGGTTTCAAAAATATCAATCCAAGATTAGGCGAAGCCCTTATCAAGCAATTAGATTCTCAAAAAATTTATTTTACTAAACATGAGATTTTATATTTTACAAATAAGTTTCAATCGTCGTCTGATGATGTGGAAATTGCTACCAGCTACGAATTAATTAATTTATATTTTAATCGATTGATTGAAGCTACCGGGTATCAAATTAAAGTAATTCAAAAAAAAGATTTTGACTTTAATAAGGATGAAAATATTCTTATTGACAATGATCTTCAGGAATTTCGTGAGACTAACCAAGATCTCAGAGAGGTATGGGTAAAGCTAGCAAAAAATGATGTATTGACATCTATGCTCACTGAAAAAAGTGAAGATGAGGCTGTAGAGCTCATCTCTAAACGCTATAAAAATAGACTGCGCAGAATCTCGCAGAGGAACGAGGAGGATATTTTTTCTATAGTAATGAATAATCTAACTGGATTATTTGATCCACACTCCTCATATATGTCTCCTAAATCTGCGGAAGATTTTGAAATGACCATGAGCTTGAACTTAGAAGGAATAGGTGCATTGCTTACCACGGAAGATGATTATCCAATTATTGTGAGCTTAGTTCCTGGTGGCCCCGCTGAAAAATCTGGGAAAATTAATCCTGATGACAGGATAGTTAAGGTTAAGCAGATTAAAGAAGTCAAAGTAGATCCTGTTGATGTAGTGGGATGGAGGATTGACGAGGTTGTTCAGCTTATTAGAGGTGAGGCCGGTACTCAGCTAGAGCTAGAAATTATTCCTGCTAAGACCGAAGACCTGAGTGACAGAAAATGGGTTGTACTAACTCGCGAAGAAGTAAAACTTGAAGAGCAGGCTGCAAAGTCACTAATCGTTGATGTGCCACAAGGAAAGGATAATTTCAAAATAGGTATTATTGATCTACCTGCATTTTATATTGACTTCAATGCATGGCGAAAAAGAGACCCTAATTTCCGAAGCAGCTCAAAAGATGTAGAAGATATCTTGAATCAATTTAAATTAGAGAATGTTGATGCTGTAATAGTTGATCTAAGAGGTAACTCAGGAGGATCATTGTATGAGGCTAATAAATTAACCGGCTTATTTGTATCTGCGGGTCCAACTCTGCAAGTCAAAGAAAGCAATGGGGATGTTAAGCCATGGGGAGATGCTAGGGCAAATCAAGCATGGAAAAAACCAATGGCTGTAATGATTGATAGATATTCTGCATCTGCATCTGAGATTTTTGCAGGCGCAATTCAGGATTATCAAAGAGGGCTAATTATTGGACATAAAACATTTGGCAAGGGCACCGTTCAACAATTGGATGATCTCACAAGTGGTCAGCTCAAGTTAACTGAATCAAAATTTTATAGAGTAACTGGCTCAGGCATGCAAAATAAAGGAGTAGAACCAGATATAGCTCTTCCTTCAACATGGGATATTGAAGAAAGTGGTGAAAGTTCATTAGACTCTGCCCTGCCCTGGGATCAAATTAGCCCTACTCCATTTAGGAAATTTCAGTTTGATAAAACTATTCTAGATAGATTAAAAATTGCCCATGAGAGCAGAATGCTTGAGAGTCCAGACCTGCAATATATTTTGGATATAAGAAAAAGATATGATGAACAGCAAGAAAAGACATCTATTTCAATTAATCTTGATACAAGAAGAGCTGAGAAAATAGACAGACAAGTCTGGGTGCTTGCAACTGAAAATCAAAGAAGGGCCGCTAAAAATTTAGAGACATTTGAGACATTTGAAAGCCTTGAAGAATTTAATAAGAATAAAGAAGATAATAATGTTGATATTGACCTTCAGAATGACTATCTTTTAAATGAAGGTATGCTTATTCTTTCAGATTACCTTTACCTAAATACTAATATGTTACTTTCAGAGGCAGCATAAAATATGAAAATTGTTTCCTTTAATATGAACAGCATTAGAGCGCGACCCCATCAATTGATTCATCTAAGAGATACACTCGATCCTGATATTATTGGAATTCAGGAAACCAAGGTTAATGATCCAGAATTTCCAGTAGATGAAATTAAAGAGATTGGCTATCATCCAGAGTATTGGGGCCAGAAAGGTCATTATGGAGTAGCTCTTCTTAGTAAAAAAAAGCCTATTGAGGTGCAAAAAGGATTTATAAAGGATACTGCTGAAGATCAGAAAAGATTTATTCAAGCAAAATTTAAGTGGGGTAAAAAAAGTATTACTATTATGAATGGGTATTTTCCTCAAGGTGAGAATAGATCTCACGAAACTAAGTTCCCCAAAAAAATAAAATATTACGCTGACCTTAAAAAACACATTAAAAAAACTCAAAAGACTGAAGAAAACTTAATTGTGATGGGTGATTTCAATGTTGCGCCATCTCCATTAGATATTGGCATTGGTGAAATTAATGCAAAAAGGTGGCTAAAAGAAGGAAAAACTGCATTCTTACCAGAGGAAATTGAAATGTGGAATAGTATAAAAGATCTGGGCTTTGTTGATTCCTGGCGGGAACAAAATCCAGAAGAGGGCTCGATTTATTCTTGGTTTGACTATCGCTCAAGAATGTTTGACGACAGTCCTAAGAGGGGCCTGAGAATAGATCATATTATGATTTCACAAAACCTTATGCCATCAATGAAGAGTACTGGGATTGATTACGAGGCAAGAGGAATGGAAAAACCCTCTGATCATTGTCCTGTCTGGATAACTTTAAAGTGAAATTATATAAAGATTTTACCTTTGAAGCTGCTCATAAATTACCCTTGGTAGGAGAAGATCACAAGTGCTTTCAACTTCACGGCCATAGTTTCAAGGCAAGAGTTTGCGTGGAAGGCCCAGTCAATGAACTAGGCTGGGTCATGGACTTTGGTGAGCTCAAGGCAATATGTAACCTATGGATAGACCAGCTGGATCACTCATATCTAAATGAAATAAAGGGCCTAGAAAATCCAACAAGTGAGAATATTGCAATTTGGCTATGGTCAAAGCTTTGCAATCAATTGATAGGCTTATCTGCTATTGAGATCAAGGAAACTTGCAATGCTGGTTGTATTTACAAGGGTGATGCAAAAAATACTACTTAAACTTAAGAACCCTAGGCTTATCTTGATTCTGGGAGTTTTTGGTTTCTGTATAACATTACTTCTCCTGAATTTTTCTTACCAAAGATTCCTTCCATACAGAGACTATTTAGTGATCTGGAATGGAGCTACTTTGGTAAATAATGGCTTAAGTCCATTTAAAGACTTTTTGATGCCTGTCAGCCCCATAACTATAATATTAGTAGGCTTCTATCAAAAATATGTTGGTGAAAGCTATCTAATATTTCAGTCATTTCAGCTTTTAGTCAATTTCCTAAATCTTTGGATGATCACCGTTCTACTTATAAAATTTGAGCGAAGTACAAGTGCCATAGTATTAGGTATGTTGTTCTTTTCTATTTTTTATTTAATTTTTTTAAATCATCCTTGGTATAACAATCTTGCGGTCCTTGGGTTCTTGTTCTGCACGTTAATGTTGACTTATAAAAATAGGTTATTATTTTTATTAGCAGGAACGGTGTCGTCTGCTCTCCTCTTCATCAAAATAGATTTTGCTGTATTAACATTAGTATCCTCTGCAATCCTTATCTTTCGGTATTCACAAGATAAGGATTGGGAGTTCCTAGGGCAGGCTATTTCCCTTTATTGTCTGGGTTTTGTGGCATCTACATTTTATTTCATGCAACTCTATACTTCAGAAAATTTTCTTGCAGTTACAGAGCTAGGCGTTAGTCATGGAGAGCAGATATTGATGCGGTTAAAAAGGGTTGCTAGCATACAAAGCATTGCACATATCGGTATTGGATTATTTTCTCTCTTCCTTTCAGCTTATTACTCAAAAATATTTTTGATATACGGCCTTATCATTCTCATAGCCTTCATAACTTCAATCATGGGTGGAATTTTTTATACTCATTTTTACTATGTTTTTACCATCCCAGCCATCCTGCTCTTCTGCCATAAAAATACAGAGTTAAGAAAATATTTAGTATTTATAATACCTATTTCAATTATTCTTATCTTGCCGATGGCAAAGCTACTAATTCTAAATATTGAAGGTGTAGCAATGGGCCGCTATACCAGCGATCAATATAACTCAAGAAATATTAAAAACGATATCGATATTATTGAATTAAGCCAATGTTCAGAAAGATGGTTAAATATGCATGGTCCTAGAGATCTTTGTGCGCTCAGGAGTTTACTTCAGAACTCTTTGGAGCTGCTCAAACCTAATGATAGATTCGTTCTGAATGTCTCTGAATTAAACTTTCTCAATGCAGAGCTTGGAGCGATTCAATTAAATAATCATCCAATTTGGTATAAAAACCATGTCACCGTATCGGTCAAACTTCAGGATCAAATTTTTAAAGACATTAAAAACTCTAGCTATCCCATAGCATTGATTCAAAATGTTCCCAGCTCCTTAATTAGCTCTAATGCAAGAAAGGAAATGATTGAAATGTTAGAGGCTAATAAAAACTATTTCAAGGTTCCCAAAACCTTTAAAGGCCCCTCTTGCATTTACAAAGGTACAAATATATCTGAATGTGGAATTACTATATTTATGGATATAGGCTTATCTTCGCGCTTGGAAGAAATTTTCCAGTAAAGTCTTAGCCTCAGGGAATTCACAGCCATGATTAAAAGAGACTTGATGGTTCAATGATTTCCTTTTAAAGAAAGAATCTGTAGATATGACAGCGCCCATCTTGGGCTGAAGCAATCCAAAAAAAACATTTTTAATCCTCGCATGAACCATAGCCATGCAGCACATATGACATGGCTCTACCGTGACGTAAAGATCACAGTTAGTGAGCCTATAATTTTGCATCATATTACTAGCATCCTGGATGGCATTAGTCTCAGCATGAGCCATAACCGATTGACTTGAGATAACAGAGTTATGGCCTCGGCCAATAATCTCATTATTCATTACAACAACTGCGCCAATTGGAACTTCATCTAAACTATAGGCAATTTTTGCTTGATTTAAGGCTTCAGTCATAAATAAATCCTTTAAGGATGCAGCGCCTGAAGCATGAGGACTCATTTGATCTCTGTGTTTAACTTGATTTAAATAAATTTTGCCCATTCTTCAAGAGGTCTTCGTGAAGATTGCAGCTGATTGATAACTGCATCATGATTTTTATACCCAATGGCCATCCCGCAAAAGAGCATCTCATTCTCAGGGGCACCTAGAAAATTTGATACACTATCATGCTTAATGGACCATGCTTCTTGTGCGCATGAGTCCAGCCCTTTTTCCTGAGCAAGAAGCATGAATGTTTGTAAGAACATTCCAAGATCAGACCACTGAGGTGGTCCCATTTGCTTATCAACAAAGCAAAAAAATGCTGCGGGAGCTCCAAAAAATTTAAAGTTCCTCATTACTTGCTCAATACGTCCTTCCTTATCTTCTCTTGATATACCTAATAAAGCATACATCTCTTCCCCAAGTTCAAACCTAGATGTTCTGTAGGGCTCCTTTAAGCCAGAAGGATAAATATCATATGCCGGATTTTCAGGCTGAGACCAATCTTTTTGAAAATTTAAAAAGTCAGTCATACCTTTTTCATTTATAACATAAATCCTCCATGGCTGAAGGTTTCCGCCAGAGGCACTGCGAGAAGCTTGCTGAAGAAGTTCTTTAATTAAAGAGTTTGGAACAGGATCTTGTGTAAATGACCGAACGGACATTCGTGACTGAACCGCTTTAGAAACTTTCATATTTTTCCAGTTTGCGAGAATTAAATGTAATCATCTGGCTTATTTTTAACCTCCACATAATTATCCCTATTACCTCTACCCAAAAATTTATTTATTACAGTTTTAATAGGCATTGGAACTAGATTTTTAATTTTTGAGGTAATAGCAGGAGAATTGAAATTGTTTGCTTTAGTTTCGGTGATTTGAAGATTTTCCCATTCAAGTTTTTGTAATGAGTTGTATTGAGCGTACCAAAGATTTCCATATAGCTGGGTTCTTTGACTTGGAAGATGATTGTAGTCTGCCTTAACGGCGTGTATTGTTGAATCACAGGGCGCAAACATCACTAGTGAGTTATTTATATTTTGAGTAAACTGAATATCACACCAATCCCAGGGAACCCAGCATCTGTCATAATTGGGGTTGCCTTTCCAAAAAGATTCAACATATTTAAATTCATCTTTAAGCGATAAATAATGGGTATGATGTAATAGCTCATCTGCATTCTCATGCGGGTTAATATTTACCATATAAGTTAAAGCTTTTTTTCTAATATCAGGATGAGGGCTAATTTCATAGCCATCAAGATATTTTTGAATGCCATTGTCAGAGTAAACATCCTCAGAGGAAATCTCAAATTTCTTAGCAATAGTTTGGCTAAAAATATCAGATTCAATAAAATTTTTTATATTGGTTAGCATTGATGATCGAGGCTCCATTAATCTCAAGGTCATTCCATGACCCTCAGTAGAAGAATGCATGGCAGAAGATTTAGCAGGCTCAGCATGCCAAGAAATATATCGATCTTGGTCGGTAATGCAGCCTGGAAAATCTATGATCTTATAACCTTGAGTAAATAAGTTTTTAAAAACTTCTTTATCAGTAAACGATTGCTTAATATTTATCTCTGGTGAAGAAATAATTTCCTGAAACTGATCATCACTAAAAAAATCTTCTACATAGATGTGTGGGAATGGCTCGTTTCTGATGGGAGATTCAAGAATTTTATTAATTAAGTATTTAAAATCTTGCATAAAAAAATATTTAGTAATTTATTATATTAATTAAGCTCAATTAGCTTGGAGAGATAATCAAATATATATTTTGAGCCAAAGGCAGTAAGATGATTTGAGTCTCTATAAGCTAAGCGATTATTTATAATACCATAAGTACAATGCTGAAGATCTGAGCAAAACCCATTCAATAAAATTTCTTCCTCACTAGCAAATGTAAGATTATGAGTTTGCTTGTATCTATTTAGAAAATTTTCACCTGCGCTTTGATTTTTAAGGCTAACAAGTTTAATTTTATGTTCTTTTCTGAAAACTGTTGCTCTGATTGGATGAAGTGATAATGTTGGCCTAGGAGTAACAAATAAAACTTTTTTGTCATTAGAAAGGGCTTTCTCTATTGTGCTAAAGAGATCTTCTAAGAAAGGTTCTACCTCAGCAACACTTAGGTTATCTAGATACTCAAAAATGCTAATCACAATGATGAGAGTATCAAATTTGTTATTTTGACTAATCTCTATTAATTTTTCTTTTGATAAAAAACATCTATTGGTCATAAGGGCATGAGATGTAAAGGAACATCCTGCTTCAATTAAATGGGCGGCAGAAACATTATTTTTTTTTGCAAATACATCAAACTCTTCCACTAAATCACCTGCATGAGAATCTCCTACAAGAATTATCCGTCCAGCATTCCCCTTGTTAAGTTCGCAAAGGTTTCCATTCTTTTCAATGCATTCAATATTCTGTTTCTTCGTTGCCAGCGAATCATTGAACAGATCGTAAGAAAAATAACTATGAGGCTCTGATAAAAATTTTCTTTTTTGAAAGCCGTCAGTGAAATGCCCCAAAAGACCTAATAAAAATATTAGTAAAAAGGCTACAAGAGATAACTGAACAAAATACTTAGATAAAATAATATTCTTATTATTTCTGGCAGGCTGTTCAATATATCGCCAGGATAGATATCCAATCGGGATAGTTAATGCGGACAATAAGACCAGCAAAGGAAAGGGTAAATGCTCAACATATATATATTTTGTAAAAGCAAATATTGGGAGATGCCATAAATACATGCTGTAGCTTATTAAACCAAGACCTACCAGCACAGAGTTGCTTAAAATTTTGTGTGCAATTGTAGTAGGCTGACTAAAAAGAATGAGTAGGATGGTGCCAATCACTACAAAAAGAGTGTAGAAATATGAAAAATTCAAGAGGGGATCAAAAGTTATCATTGCCATTGCTATTAAAAGCATTCCTATAAAGCTAATTATATTGCTGGCACTGCCAGCAATATCCATTGGATAATTTTTTGATAAATAGAGAGCAAGGAGGGCTCCGGATAGAAGTTCCCATGCTCTAGATGGTAATAAAAAAAATCTTCCTAGAAGATCAATATTGATTAACCAGAATGAATAGAGCAGGCTTACAGAAGCTAAAATAACAATTAGAGTAAAAATTTTCTCTCTTCCTAAGCTCCATGCCGTTAAAAGAAAAATTGGAAAAATAATATAGAATTGCTCTTCAACTGCAAGACTCCATGAATGCAGAAGTGGTTTCAGTTCTGCTGCAGAAGAAAAATAATCAGTAGTAAGCCAAAAAAAAATATTTGAGCTAAACACTGACAGTGATGTAAGGCTTTGTGAAAGATTTTTAAGATCAGCTGGTAACAGTACTAAATATCCTAATAAAAATGATAATGTAGCTACAAAAAATAAAGCCGGTAACAAGCGCTTCGCTCTTCTTAGGTAAAAGTTTGATAGTTTAAAAGTTCCGCTCTCTAATTCGCCAATAATAAGGCCGGTGATTAGGTACCCACTAATTACAAAAAAAACATCGACACCAAGGAAACCGCCCTGAAAAAATGGTAAGCCTGCATGAAACAATATGACCGGCAGAACTGCCATTGCTCTCAATCCATCTATATCTCTTCTATATTTCAATGTATTTTATCCATTCTAGCAATCTGGCTGCATGCATATATTTATACTACCTTTTCCATCCTAGCATGATCATAAACTGTAAAATCGTCATTCATATGGAGGTGATGAGTGGAAGTAAGATTTTTTAGAAAATTAGGTTTGACACTGAGAATACTCTTTTCAAGGTATATTTCTTTATTTAATTCCAAGACTTCGTTCACTTGAAATGATTTACCATAATGATTCTGCCCATGAACCTGATTTACTCTATACAGTTTATTGTTTATGAAAAATAATCCAGCATTTCTTGCTTTATTAGAGTCAAAAATTACTGGGTTACATTTTACAGCATTCCAGGCACCTTCCCTTAAGTCATCTGAATAAAATATATGGAGCTCAGACTGATGGTCATTCATTCCTGCAGAGCAAATATTGGTGAACAGAAACCATGTTCCTTCGAGCTCACAAACCATTGTGTCGGCTGCACTAATATTTTTCATAATGATATTAACTAGCTCCCATTTATAAGGAAAATTCTTAGCTCGATATAGACGAATATCATTATTTTGTGAAGACTCTGGAATCATAAATAATTCATTGTCAGCTTTAAATACAAACGGAAAAGATAGGTGAAAATCCTCTTCCAGAACAATTCCCAGGCTTTGATAGGAGTCTTGATTTAACTCAAAGGCAGAAATCTTTCCCTTATTTTCTCTATAGCAATAGTCCTCGACAAAGCATATATTTTTATTCTCATGTTTTATTACAAATGGGTCGGCTAAAAATCTACCACTTGGATTGGTAATTGTGATGCCCTTAGAAAATTGAAGATCAAGACCTGCATTGGGGGAAAAGGAAACAGACCATCTCATAACTCTTTTATAACTGAAGTATGAGTTTCTAATCGGGGCATAAATTTTTAAAAGATAACGAATCAGTTGTAATCCAGAGGGAGCTTTAAAAATTTCTTTTAAATATAGGACATCTTTCTCGAACAATGGTAACTTTTTTGTTATAGAGATATTTTTTAAGAGCTTTAGTAAAAAGAAATTACTTTTTTTTCTTAAAAAAGTGTAATTACTCTCCCAGTTATGCGCTGTCATGAAATTACCGCGAGCTATTATATTGCCAGCATCTAATGTCTCAGTCAGTTGCTGGACTATAAATCCAGTTGATGGCTGTTCTAAAAAAACCTCCCAAAACCCGGGCGGCCCTCCCCTATAAAACCTATTATCTCCATGATGAAACGAAAGTACACCCATTGGCGTGCAAGTTAAGATATCGCCTCGCAGAATTCCACTGCCGCACCTAATCAATAGATCTAATTTTAAATCTTGAATTTTTTGTATTTCCTCTAATTCATACCTATAAACAAAACCTGATTTAGAAATTGCAGGTTTTAAGTCATGTATTTCTTGATTCAGATCCCTGGCTGAGGATCGTTTTTCGTTTAAAGGCTCTGACTCAACCAAGCTAAGGAGAAATAATGCGATGCGCTTAATCATTTTTTGCGGAAGTGAGAAAGCATTAATGCTGAACAAAAATTTTATTGCAAAGAGAAAATTTTTAGGGTTTGACTCATTTATAGTTTGCGAAAGGATTACTGGTGGTGCGAAGTGAATAGGGTCTGCATCGATCTCTTGAAATAGTGAAAGTGAGTATGGATCAAACTCACTATTATCGACTATAAATCCAATTTTTAATTTTGACATAAATTATTTGTATGGGGTTTTTATTGTATGGCAGTTTTGGCAAGCCCAACAAGAAGAAATTTATCTGTATCATCTAATACTATCAAGTCATCCCTACCAATGATTAATTCGTCAATGTAAGTATTTTTGATGCCGTCAATAGTTTCTTTTCTAAATAGCATGTAGCTTAAAAGATTATTTGTTGATACAAAGGTATCAATGTCTTTAACAGTGAGTTTTTGCTGAATGATTGTGACTTGATCATATGACATATCAAGCTGACTGAATGGAAATCCTATATATGCATGCGATAATATTTTAGTATTCTCACTTACTCTGTATTGCAACATATTGAATAGGGTTTCATTCTGTAATTTCATCTCTTTGCTGGAATGAAGTCTATCGCTATAGCGATAGAGGCTATCTCTGCTCATAATCTGATCATTAGATCTTTGTATAAAAGTAGTTTTTATTGCGGGAATAAATGAATAACTTTGAAGCCCTAAAATGCATAACATGGCGATGAATTTATAATTTTTATTTGGGAACGAGTGCTTAAGGCTTAGGATCAAGATTAATGAAGCTATGAATGCAACTGGAAGATAGTAGTGATTCCAGCCTTTATTCATAAAAAACAATAGAAAAGTAATATTCATTAAAAATGTGATGCACAAAGCTCCATAAAATGATGCAGTCTTATTTTTCAGATCTTGAGCAAATACCCTCAAGGTCAGAAAAATAAACACCAAGTAAGTTAAAAGGGGGAAATAAAAATCAAGCACTGAGTACCTCAATCGCTCTCCAACAGAAATTAATGCAGAGCTATCCTCGGGTGCCATTTTTGAAGCTTCAGAAAGCTGGCTTGCTAGCCAAGCATTTATTCCGTCTGGGTGAAGCAAGTATGGATTTAGAGCTACGTATATGAATGCAATTTGTAAAAAAAATTTACACAGCAATAGAATATTTTCCGAGGAAAGATGGAGCATATCTTTCCTAAAAATAAATAACCACAAATAAAGAGGAGCCATAGAAATAGCTTGAATTTTTACAGCAATAGCAATTGCCCAAAAAATTATAGCTTTATTGAAAGATGGACTCTCTGGGGAGATATCATTAGAGAGGTAATAGATTGAAAGCATTAAGAATCCTGTCATCATAAAATCAGGATGAAACCAAGTTGCGCTAAACCAAACCCCAGGCATTAATATTAAGAACAAAATACAGCAAGCTCTTTCAAAATTTGTTGCCGCAAGATTCTTTAATGTAGCGTCCAGAAAAATAAGGGAAAAGACCATGAAAAAAGAAGAAATCAGTCTTGGTGCAATCAACATCATTGGATTAAAAGAATCAGTGATGAATGGAATAACAGCAAGATAATTCAATAGAAAGAATATAAACCCATAGGAATAAAAGGCATAAGAAAAAAACATTCTAATGTCTCCAGCCAAGAATGCTATATGCATTTTAAGCAGTACTCCATGAAAAATATATTCGTTTAAACTTTTGGCTTGAACTGTTTCGATGTTACTCCATGCAAAATTTAACCATACACAATAGCCAAAAATGGAACACCCTATCAAAAAAATTACAAAGATTTTTAGAGATTTAGCAGAGATAAGCATTTTAAGCATTGTCTTGATTTTTTGTTACAAAGCCTTCATAGAAATCTTTATAGCGATTTGCGACCACCTCATTGTCAAAATACTTTATGGCCCTCCGTCTCGCGCTGATGCTCATTCTCTGATGATTTTCGTTACTTACAGAGACCTCTATTCCGTGTGCAAGATCCTCTACATTAAATGGCTCTGCAAGATAACCAGTTGCATTATGAACAATCAGATCGCTATTTCCCCCAATATCAAATGCCACAACAGGGATTCCCACAGACATACTTTCCAAGATTGTATTGGAGAGATTCTCTTGAAGACTTGGCACCGCTACAATATCAACAGCACTATAAAGCTTATTCAGCTCCCCATCATCTTTCAAAGGTTTAATAGTATGTATATCTATTCCAAGCTCTAAGTCTAATGAACTTTCGTTTAATATTACCAACGTAAAAATATCACTATTCAGAGATTGCATTGCAGAAATTAATAATTCAAAACCTTTATTCTGGTCGGTGAGAGCATTCAGTGCGCCCAAGAGTATAATTTTTTTGTGAGAGTTAAAGCCAAAGTGCTTTCTAGCTTTAATTTTGTTAACTGGCTGAAAAAAATTAGTATCGATAGGGTTAGGAAGATTAATATGCTCCTTTGACCCTAGCAACGGGCTATTAAGAGATAGTGTATTTATCCAATTGCTTAATCCTATAATTTTCATTTCTTTTTGAGAGAAGGCCAGATTTTTTCTAGCAAAAGAGTTAGAGATTCCTGGGCTGCAATCATGAGTTATGTAATTGTGTTCTTTGCACAACTTCATTACATGACAACCCCCGCTAAAGGGCCAGTTATCATGTAAAGACCATGCAATTGGCGCTTGGATTTTTTGAATATCTTCAATGGACATCATGCCATTACATATCCAGTGAAGATGGACTATGTCGGGGTTGAGTTGGTTGATTTTATTGATTAATCTGCGATTCTTAAACCAAGATAAGCTGAAATTATGAGGTTGATTTCTGCTATACATTGAAATCACTCGGTCGCAATAAGAGATGAATTTATTAATTATTAATATAAATGGATTATTTTCAGTGATAACACTCGGATCCTCTCCTAACTTGAACTGAACAAGCATGTGGGAATCGACACCAATCTTAATAAGAGATTGGTGGAGTCTATAAGCTGCTCTTGATGCACCGCCACGCAAATCAAAAGCGTTAACAATTACAATTTTCATATTCGATGAATACTAATTTTTAAACTGCTCTTTCCATTCAGAAATAGCTTGCCTAGGAAGATTGATAGAAGTTTGAATGCTGTGATTAATGAAATGTTCAATCTCATCAAGCGCATCTCTATTGCAAATATTTAAATTAATGTCATCTGCCATTTCTTTAGCCCTATTGTCTATGGACAAAATTAGCGCTCTTTTTCTATTTTGCAGGGCTCTGATGCCAGCATGAAGCCTGGTGCCGACATAATCAATTTCATTTGCTTTTAGCAAAGCATCAAAAGCCTTAAGGTTAGGTGAAAGAATAAAAATTTTATCTTTATCTAAAATATTTAGTTCCTTAAAATAAGTTAGATCATTTAGCCCTTGAGGCCAAAAAAATATTTTTTGATACTTATTAAGTAACAGAGATATAAAACTCTCATCGGAAGCTTCCATACGGTTGTAATCAGTTAACGTGAAAACCACGTGAGAGGAGGGATTTGAGGGAATCAAAGAGCAGTGTTTTTCAGTTAAACTCCATGTGGAGGGACAGGAAGTATTAAGAATATTTGTAATACCGGCTTTGCGTAACATTGTTAAGGTATATCGATCCCTAACTGAATGAGTGAAGCTGGAGGATAATAAATTTCTTAAAAATAATCTTGAAATCATATTTGGATCCCTTTGATACTGCCACCAACCTACACCAAGTAATATCATATCTTGAGAACGCAGCATAGACATTGGGGTGAAGCCAATTTGTTTATACTTGTTCATTTGAGATGTAAGGAGATTAGATCCTCCAATAAATGATAAGTTGGACTCCTGAATGTATCTCAATGACAAGGGACCAATCTTATCCATGCATTGAATTCTTATAAGAAAGCTATCCTCAAAGAGCTCCCGGATCACATTGTTCACTGCGTCCATAATAATCTCATTGCCAAGATTAAATGCAGTAAGAGATGTGTCTAGGACAGAAATATTTTTCATACGATCCATGATGAATTAAATACTCACTACATTATATACTTTTAATAGTTTCTATTATTCTGCTTATCACAAAAAATACATCTACCCCAATAACACCAACGTCAAGCACTTGGAAGCTGGAATAATAAAAATAATTAATGCCACGCAACTGCTCTTAGACCATCAACTTCTGACCTATATTTCATGTAAAATATTTCAAGTTAAATGAGTATTCATATAATGCAAGATATCAACTAATATTTAAATTAAGATACTAATGAAAATTAACCATAAACCAGACAACTACTTTGCTCATATAGATGGCTTAAGAGCCATAGCAGTAATGTCAGTAGTTCTGCACCACTTAATGCCATCCTTTGTTCCTGGTGGTTTTATTGGCGTAGATGTATTTTTTGTAATTTCTGGCTACCTCATAACTGGAATTTTAATTCGGGAAATGGAAGCTAAAAATTTTTCTTTTATGGGTTTTTATGAAAGAAGGGCTAGGAGAATTTTTCCAGCATTATTTGCAGTTCTATTATTCACTCTGATTGGAAGTTACATATTATTTTTACCGAGTGATTTTATTAGCACCCTAAGAGGTGCTTTTGGAACAGTATTTTTTATTTCTAATATGGTATTTTGGCAGGATCTTTCTGCGGGATACTTTGCAGCAATGGACGGAGCACTCAACCCACTTGTTCATACTTGGTCTCTAGCTGTTGAAGAGCAATTCTATGTCCTATTTCCAATCCTCCTTTTGCTTTGCTATAAAATCAAATTAAATAATTTTCTTGTAATCTTTTCTCTGTTATTTTTAATTTCATTGCTTGGTTCTGAATATTTTATTGATTCAAACAGTGTGGCTGTTTTCTTTCTATCGCCATTCAGAGCATGGGAATTACTTGCGGGATCAATACTGGCACTAAAAATAATACCAAATATTGATTCAAAATTAGGTAGAGAATTTTTTTCAGGCATGGGATTGGCTGCAATTTTATATGCTTGCTTCTATTTAAATATGCACACAAGTTTTCCAGGAATCTCAGCACTTCTTCCAGTGCTTGGCTCGGTCGCTATTATTCACTCAGGGATGGGTGGGGATGGGGCAATTTTAAGAATTTTAAAACTCAAACCATTTATATTTATTGGGTTAATTTCTTATTCACTTTATTTATGGCATTGGCCACTAATTGTATTTGCAAATTATTTAAATCCTGAAGAAAGCTTCTCAATATTTAAAATACTTTTCTTGTTAATTGCGTCAATTAGTTTGTCTACGATATCTTATTATTTAGTTGAACAACCATTTAGAGCAAAAAGAACTTTTAGTAGAAAAGTTATTTTTTCATCGTCAATAACGGTAATGATTCTTTTTTCAGCATTTGCGGTTCTTGGAATTAAGACGGATGGTTTTCAAAGTAGATTTACCCCTGAAGTCATTGCCTTTGATAAAGCAAGGGCGCCTCAACACATATGGAAGTCTTGCGATTCAAAAATTAAATTAGAGGATTGGTGTATTATCGGTGACAAGCAATCAACAAAAGAAATACTTCTTTTTGGAGACAGCCATTTAATGTCATGGGCTCCTGCTCTCGATGATGCATTGAAAAAAACTGGCCGTAAGGGTTACCTAGCAATGCAATCAAACTGCCCCCCTATACTCAATGTAGAACAGTGGCAAAGAAACATATCATGCTCAATAAAAAATCAATCTGTAAAAGATTTTATTGCCGCTAATCAAAATTTAGATCACGTCATTATTTCAGGGTATTGGCCTGCCTATTTTGGTGATTTAGACAGCACACTGCTTATAACTAATGTATCAGCTAACGAAAAATATGGATTAGCCCATCAAGGTTTGTCAAAAAGCATTGATTGGTTGCTGGAGTCAGAAAAAATAGTTACCATTATTGGCCCAGTGCCAGTTTACGATGAAAGTGTTCCAATGCTTCTAGGGCATGGCTTATTATTTGGAAATGACTACTTGCAATCAAATTATGTGGCTCAACAAAAAAAGAGCGGTAGTTTTCCAGAAATTATTTCTAATTATTCACAGGTTAAAAACTTTTTTTATCTCGACCCTCTTAAATGGATGTGTAATCCTGAATGCATAACAACAATTAAGGGAGAATCTATGTATTTTGACTCCAATCATCTAAATGTTATGGGAGCAAAATTCTATGAGGATAATTTCCGAAAAGAATTGAGTGAAATATTTGAAATCAAGTAATCGTATAATTCTTGAGGTTTAATAAATCAAATTTTTTTATTCCCACTCAATAGTTGCGGGCGGTTTGCTAGAGATATCATATACAACCCTGCTAACTTCCTCTAATTCATTCACTATTCGGTTTGAAACATGTGCTAAAAAATCATAAGGGAGCTTTGCCCAAGTGGCTGTCATAAAATCTATAGTTTCAACTGCCCTAATGGCAATAACATCCGCATAACGTCTTTCATCACCCACCACTCCAACTGACTTAACTGGAAGGTATGCGCAGAATGCCTGACTTACTTGATCATACAAGTTTGCTTTAATTAATTCTTCTATAAAAATAGCATCTGCATTTTGCAGTGTAGTAATTTTTTCTTGGCTAATCTCTCCTAAAATTCTAACCCCTAAGCCTGGGCCAGGAAATGGATGGCGATTGAGCATCTCTAAAGGCAGTCCTAGTTCAGCTCCCATTTTTTTTACCTCATCTTTAAATAAATCTCTGAGTGGTTCGACAAGCTCCATTTTCATATCATCAGGCAGGCCTCCAACATTATGATGAGACTTTATGACTCTTACTTCTTTGGATTCAGATCCAGATGACTCAATTACATCTGGATAGATAGTTCCCTGTGCTAAAAAATTAATTTCATCTTTGAGTTTTGAAGCCTCATTATCAAAAATATCA
>Ga0209709_10002170_pt1 | contig 17447 bp, 30 predicted proteins | sample ArcticOcean_MG_C_2_FD_187435 | JGI IMG/M metagenome (GOLD analysis project Ga0209709, IMG submission 187435) | Marine microbial communities from western Arctic Ocean - ArcticOcean_MG_CB4_136 (SPAdes) (version 2) | ecosystem: Environmental > Aquatic > Marine > Oceanic | place: Arctic Ocean... | reverse complement strand
CATATATCCATAGATGCTAGTTCTTCAATGAATGGTTCTAAGTGGAGTAAAACTCTTACAAACGCAGTTGCACTATGTAAGGCAGTTGACATGATTCAAAATCTATCAATACAAATTACATTCAGATTAACATCAGCAAACAACAAACCATATATTGTAATGGCTTATGATTCTACTAAAGATAAGTTTTCTAAAGTAAAACAAATGTTCGCTGGATTACGACCAAACGGAACAACACCAGAAGGATTGTGTTTTGAAGCTATACAAAAAGAATTTCTACCATCTAACAATGATATGGATTCGTATTTCTTAAACATATCAGATGGACAACCTTACTTTCCTGGTCAAGGATTTTACTATGGTGGAGATGGAGCAGTAAAACATACTAGAAAAATGGTTAAGATGATTGAAGGTATGGGAATTAAAACACTTTCATATTTTGTATCTGATGGACATTATGATACATATGGTGAACGAGATTTTAAAAAAATGTATGGTACTGGAGCCAAAATTATTGATGTAACATCGGTATCACAAATCAGTAAAACAATGAACGATTTATTTTTACAAAAATAAATAAGAAAAAGCTTGTTTATTCCAAAAATATTTCGTATATTTACATAGTAAATGAGTGGGGAATTCCCCAACAAAATAAATAATAAACCTTAAAACACATTAAACATGAAAAACAAAGATTTTACAACCGGATTAGTTCCGAATGAAGTTTACAAAATTGAACAATTTGGTAATTCGTTTAAACTAATCGATACCGATGGTACTAAGATAGGTACAATGGGTATAACGACTGGAACTCGTAAGAAAGCTTTCCAAAATGGTGAAGCACTTCAAGCATATATCAATAAGACAGGTAAAAAAACATATCGTAGAGTTGATATGAATGTTTACAATTCATTAGTAATTCCAATGAATACCGAAAATGGTTCTGTTCAATTTGAAGATAAAGGTGACCATACCGCAATTAAGGATTTTATCCATAAAGGTTCGGTATCTCTAAAACCACAAGAATTGGTAATGGAGGATTTGAAATGGAAGTACCTTATACGTTCAGCGGTGAGAGCTAAGAATATTATGATGACTGGACCAAGTGGATGTGGTAAAACAATGGCCGCTAAAGCTTTGGTTACCGCATTAGATAGACCAGATTTCTACTTCAACCTTGGGGCAACTCAAGACCCGAGAGCAACCTTAATTGGTAATACTCACTTCTCCAAAGATAAAGGAACATTTTTCGCAGAATCTGCTTTCGTAACGGCAATCAAAACACCAAACGCGGTGATTCTATTAGATGAGTTATCAAGAGCCCACCCAGATGCTTGGAACATCTTAATGACCGTTTTAGATAATGGACAGAGATATTTGAGATTAGATGAAGCAGATGGTTCACCAATAGTGAATGTTGCTGAAGGTGTTACCTTCATAGCAACCGCAAACATTGGTAATGAATATACTTCAACTCGTGTAATAGATAGGGCGATACTTGATAGATTTGTAACAATTGAAATGGATGTTCTTGATGATGTTAAAGAATTAGGATTATTAAAATTCATGTTTCCTGAAGTTGAGGAACTAACTTTAAAAGCAATCTCCGAAATAGCTCATCATACGAGAACTCAATCAATGAGTGAAAATGGAAAACTTACTTCAATGGTATCCACAAGAGCATCTGTTGAAATGGCAGGTTTAATCTATGATGGATTTAATTTAGAAGAATCCGCAGAGATATCAATCTTCCCATTCTTTTCACAAGATGGTGGAGTTGATTCTGAAAGAACTTACATTAAACAATTAGTACAGAAATATCAAAAAGATGAAAATGGTGAACCTCTATTCAAAGAAATAGATGATACAGAAACTCCTGATGAAATTCCTATGTTTTAAGGTTATCAATTATTTACACTAAGGAAGGGTGGGGAAACCTACTCTTTTTTAAATTAAAATTAAAATTATGTTTGATATAATAATAGCTTATTTAATAATTGGATTCCTATGGCTCTCCCTGTGGGATATTGGAATCAAAAAAATGCCAAGTAATGGAACACGATTAAGATATTTATTCTTTTGGCCTGTAACACTCGGTGCATTTATAATTGGATTTATTGAATCATGGATTAATCACACAAAAGAATAACTATTGAAAACACAACCACACAATGAAATGACTGAGGCCCACAGAAAGGGCTTACAGAAAATAATGGAATGGTATTGGAAAGTTGCACACGAACAAAATTTAATATCCAAAGAAGATTATGAATTAGTTTATGACCTTTGGAATAATGGTGTAACGAGATATGGTACACATCTCCAAGAAAGATTAAATAAAATTAGAGAAACATACAACGATAGAGAGTAATGGACGTAGCAGTACTTGTCGATATAATAAAGGAAACCAATAAGAATTGGAGATTTATATTCGAATCACCCCTTTACGATACATTAAACTATAAATCAGGACAACTTGTACAACTTGTTGCAAAACCTGGTGAGAAAGACCAAATAGTAAGAAACTATTCAATTGCATCATGGAAAGACGGAACTAATAAATTTGAACTTATTATTACATATTTAAATCATGGTATGATGAGTGAGTATTTATTCAAAGATGTATCAATTGGTGATGAATTTCTTTACAAGGGCCCAATGGGTATATTTACTTTACCTGATAATTTAATGGATAGGGATATTTATTTAGTATCAACCGGTTCTGGAATATCACCATTTCGTTCAATGATAAACTATATCTACGAAAATAAAATACCATTCAAAAGTATTAAACTATTCTTTGGTACTCGTACTGAATCTGATTTACTATATAGAGATGAGTTGGAGAAGATACAAAAAGAATTACCAAACTTCGAATACATACCAACCCTATCACAAGAAAGCAAAGAAGGATTTAGAGAAGGACATGTACACGAACATTACTTAAAACTCATAGATGAATCTTCAGAAAAGCCTTGGGTGTACTTTTGTGGATGGGATAGAATGATTTCAGAAGGAAGATTTCATTTAGATGAAAGAGGATTTGAAATGACTAAAGATATTAGAGTAGAAATATTTGGATAAAAACTTGGTAGCTACAAATATTTTTCGTATATTAGTAATATAAAAAACATAAATCAACAAAAGATAAAGTAACATGAATAATAAACTATGTATAACGTTTATATCTGACACACATACGTTACACAACGAACTTAATGGTCAACTACCAGGAGGTGATTTATTAATTCATTCTGGAGATATAATGAATAGTGGTTACAAAAAACAAGAGATTCATGATTTCTGTAAATGGTTTGAAGCACAGGATTACAAACATAAAATCTTTATTGCAGGTAATCATGACAGAATGTTCGAAAATCATCCATTGGAATCGAATACAATTGTAAACAACTATGATGTTGAGTATTTACAAGATGAAGAAGTTTTAATTGATGGTGTAAAACTATATGGAACTCCATGGCAACCATGGTTTTATGATTGGGCATTTAACTTACCAAAGGGTGGAGATGAGTTAATTGCAAAATGGGATGTAATTCCAGAAGATACTGATATTCTTGTTACACATGGACCTCCACAAGACCATTTAGATGTAAGTGGACCTCCACATAATGAACCACATTTAGGATGTGCATTACTAAGAGTTAAGGTAGATACACAACCACCAAAGATTCATGTATTTGGACATATTCATGGTGGATATGGTTATAAATTCCATAACGGTACACATTTTATTAACGCATCAGTTTTAAACGAACGATATGAGCAAGTAAATGAACCATTAACAGTAGATTGGAATCCTGAAACAAACAAATTATAAAAATATTGAAGAAAAGCTTGTTTAATTGAAAAAGATTTCGTATATTAGTATTATAAAATATAAATAATGAGAAAAAAGAAAGAACCTGTATTGTATACCTCAACGGTATTGAACAGAACTATTGAAATTACAAGACCTTGGAACAACGATATGTACGACCATAACGATGAAGTTGCAGAGTTGATGAAAACTGAACTTAGTAAAAAACTATTAGAAGCATATGCATCTGATAAGGAAGATACTATGAGAAACATCGGTAAGATTATTAATCCTGTTCAATATGGAGAAGGATATGATTATCATCAGATATTTGATAGTCTTAATAAGGAAATAGAACAACTTCAGAACTTTTGGTTAAATGAAGAGTTTCCATATGGAGTTGAGCAAGGACTTTTATCAAAAGTTAAACACGAATTTGTAGGATATTAGTGATGAATAAACCGATTCTTAACGGAAATTTTAGATGAAAATAGCAGTTTATATAGTAGGTCAATGGAGAGGTACGAGTTATGATTGCTCTAAATATTTAAAAAAAATATTTGAAGATTATGATACGGATTACTACATCCATACATGGGAATCTTTTAATGGCAAGACAATAAACAATAATACTGAACTAAGTATATTAGATTTTGATGATTACACTCATACATCAGATGATATTGAAAAAATAAGAAACTCATATCCAAACGTGGTTTCAATGCGGGTTGGTTCTACCAAGAGTATGAATTCAATGACACAACATTGTGAGAATACAGAACTGAGCTCCTTCCCTCAATTTTATTGTGCGTATGAAGCAAACAAAGCTCGTAGGGTATATGAAAACATGAATGGATTTCATTATGATGTAATTGTAAAACTCCGACCAGATATCATCTTTGGACCTGATGCTATTCAAGGATTTAAAAAAAATATAGAATATGTTAAACTAAATCCATTGGCTATTTATTCATATTATCATATGACCAAAGAAAATTTAATACCAAATGTTAATTTGGTATGGGATTACTACACAATTTCTAGTCCATTTGGTATGGATTGTATGATGGAATGGGTTGATGATGTAATGAATAATGATGATATCAACCAATCATTTTCAAGTAATTATATTATTAAACATGAATTAATCCCAAATCCTATTCCAATTAAATTCAATCAAAGAGGTGCACACCCAATTCCAACTATAATGAGAGAATTATTTAAATATAACAATCTTGTAGATTTGTTTTATGAAAATGAAAATAATCCTGCAAGACTCCTGCCGTATATACATTTTTTATATGATTATTTATATAGGAATCGTGGAGGTGAATTAAAATATGATGGTTGGTTTGATTGGATATCATTTGATGGAGTAGAATCTAAAGAAGACTCAAATATTTATAAGGAATCCGAATTAAAAAATTTAGCAAACTTAATAGTAGAAAAATATGAATCAGAAAAAATAAAATATGATAAAAGTAAACGATAAATTATGAGTGATAGAGAAATAATGAATGCTAAAACTGGATTACCTCAATGGTGGAAACCTGGAATGGTATTTCTAAAAGAAGAATGGAGAACCCATTCTTATTTAAAACGATTTTCTAATGTAAGTTGCATAACTAAGGATGTATGTAAATGTAAATCATCAAAGTTAGTTGAGTTATGGGAACATGATTCAGTAACAGTAGGTAGGATTGATACAAAAGTTTGTATCAAATGCAATAAAGTAAAATCTTTTAAAATAGTTAGATAACCATGTCCAAAATATCATTAATAGATTCTACATGGACTTGTGGATGTGGTTCACTAAATGCTGGATACAGAAAAACCTGTGGTGGTTGTGAAGAAAGAGAAATTAAAAAAAACAGAACACCTAAAAAAGATTTACTTTCAATCTTAAACTTACTCAAAGAAGATTTTGAGATGTTAGAAGATGGTAGATGGGATTTAGCATATTCAGATGGTTCTGAAATTCAGGCTTCATTGAAAAATATAGAAAAAGCCATCAAAATATTAAAGACACAAATACACGCTAAGTAATATGAGTAAACAAACAGAAAATATAATGAAAAATTTAGAAAAAGTACAAAATCATTTTAATTTCAAATTCATTGAAGAATGGACAGATGGGTTAGATTTTTTCATATACGAAGAAAGTACAGCAGATGGATATTCGGTACATATAGCAACTGAAGACCCTCATAACATAATAATTAGTGAAGATGTTTACTATTATGATTCTGACTTAACCGAGACATTTATTGAAGCAGTTGAAAACAATACTGCAGAAATGGAAACATTGGAAATTTATATTGAAGATGATGAGGGGTATTGGTTAGAAGAAGCAATAGATGCATTGTCACTAACAATAAATAATGAACTAGAAACAGAAACATATGAATAAAACAACAGAAGATTGGTTGATTGAATTGGTACGAAAATATTCCATCCCATCCAATGATACAGAAGAAAAAGAAAAGAGAGGAATGCTTTCAGAAACACAATTAAAAAATTTAAGTAATGGGAAGAATTAAAAACATGGCCATTGATTTACAATTAGATGCAAGTGATATTGAAAATGAATTATATTCACGAAATGATTATGATTATCAATATAATGAATGGTTAAAAACAAAAGAGTTTGTTGAGTATGTAAATGCTGAAATAGATAGGTCAAAACCAAGATACTCTGAATCAGATATCATGACGGCAACAAGATATGCAAGTGAACAAATTACCATAGAACCATCGGAGGTCGGTAAGAAGGTATATGATATGTTGTACTCAGAAAAAATAGAAGAATATTTAGCATGTAAACGAGATGGAATATAAAGATTATATAGAAAACATCAAAGATTTTCCAATAGAGGGAATCTTATACAGAGATATACAGCCCTTGCTCGAAACACCTGTTGTATTCACTCAGGCAATAGAGGATATGTATAAACTATTAGATACAAAACCTAAATATTGGGTTGGTATTGAGTCACGAGGGTTTATATTCGCATCTGCACTCGCAACCAAATTCGGTGGAGGAGTAAAGTTAATCAGAAAAGCAGGTAAACTTCCCAACAAAGATTTAAAGAGTCTTGGTTACAATTTAGAATATGGAGTAGATACTATTGAAATGAAAATGGGTAGTGGAACTGTTATAATTGTAGATGATGTTTATGCAACAGGTGGTACAATGACGGCCTCTACTGAATTATGTGAAATTAGTGGATATGATATTGTTGGTAAGATTTGTTTACTTGATGTGGGTATTAATGATGATACCGATGTGCAAAGTTTAATATACTATTAAAAAAAGAAGAACGGACATGGATAATACTTACATAATAAATACAGGTTGTAGTTATGGTGTAATGTTTCGCTCAATGAAAGAATTTACAAAAGGCAATGATTATAATTTTGAAGTTATAGATTTACATTGTGATTCGTTTGGTAGCGAATATCAAAAAAGAAGTATCATTTATGTAGTTTCTAAACTATTATCTGAAGGAATTTCACCAGACAATATATTGGTAATAGTTGAGTGGTCTCAACCTAATAGATTATTTACTGAAATACCAAAAGAATTATGTAAAGAAATATTAGAACATGATGATCTAGAAGACACGTTTATTTTAGATAATAACTTTAATCTTAAAGAAAAAAGTAATAAGTTTATTCAAAAATACAAATCATTAAATGTTATTTTCGGAGATAGGGTTTATACAAATCCTGATGTAGATGATTTAACATATTTTGACAACAAAGACATTGAGTGGTATTTGAGTGAATACAAAAAGAACTGCCATATATCACATAAGAAAATTGATAGATTTGAAAATTACCTACAAAATATTGTAGATACTCAGTCATTTTTATCATCAAAGAACATTGAACATATATCATTTTTAATGAATAACACATTCACAAAATATGATTCAAAATCTCATATAAAAGATTTTTCTGATTATTTAGCAGAACTTTGGAATCAAATTGATTTATCGAAATTTGTATTTTACAATGATTTCGGTGGAATTGATGAGTTTTCAATGGAAACATTTGGAAACATTGCATATGTAAGTGGAGCGAATACATGGGATATACCTGAAGATGGAAATGTGATGTCATTTGGTGCACATCCTCATGATTCTGTATATATAAATTTCTTTGAAGAATATATTTACCCCAAAATGAAAAAGTATTTTGGAGAATTAACATTCAACTACTCAGATAGATGGTCAAAATCTAAACATAATTCAATACGAAAATGAAATCACAAATAGCAAGTGTAGGGGGACAGATTTATTTATTCCCATACTTAAAGATAACTCATACCCGAATCCTTAATGGTGATTTAGAACTCATCATTGGTTGGTTAAAGTGGGAATGGGTAATAGGAATATAATTTATGAGTAAAATAATTTTAGTATCAGCAACTCCATTGGAACATGGTGGATTAAAAGAATTGAATGGTATTCCTATTTTCCATATAGGAATCGGAAAAATAAATGCTGCATCAAATTTAACTGAAATACTTTGGAACGAAGAACCAGATGTAGTTATAAACTTCGGTTCATGTGGTAACTTAAAAGACCATAAAATAGGTGAGGTATTAGAAGTTAGTTCAGTTGTAAACGATATGGATACATCAGGATTAACCGAAATACCAGTTATAAAATTAAGTGAAGAAGGAGTATCGTGTTTCACAACAGATACAATCTACGATGGTTCACATGAAAGATATACAGATTCATACAACAAATCCGTTAAGGAATGTGATATTGTGGATATGGAATGTTATGCACTTGCAAGTGTATGTAAAGAACGAGATATACCATTTCATTCATATAAGTGGGTAAGTGATGATGGTAGACCAGGTGATTGGAAGGAAAACGTTAAGATGGGTTTTGATAATTTTAAAACAATATTTAATAATATAATTAAAGATGAATGAAATAGATTTACATGGGTTTACACACGATGAGGCAGTATTTGCTACTGAAAATTTTATATTAATGGAATCAGTAGAAGAATTATTTGAATGTAAAGTAATCACAGGCAATTCTATGAAATTACAAGTTAGAATAATCGATGATGTGTTAAAACTACACAAGTTCAGATGGTATGTTCCAAGTTGGAATACTGGTGAAATAATAGTTTCAAATTAAGGATATTTTTTCCCTAATTTAATTTAACTAATATATATTAATATGAGGATTACTCTGTTTACGTAAGGTAATAAAAGTTATACAGTCAACAAAAAACAATATTGTTGAATGTTGAAAATTATATTAATCTATATTATAGAATATATGGAACGAAGCAAAAATGGACAATCAAATCATATGTTAGAAATCAAAAAAATAAGTATAATCAATCCAAATAGAAATGGAAATTATTAAAAATAAATACGGAGAAGAACGGGTTATTGAGAAAATAAACTCGGGAACTCTTAGAGTAATGGGAGAATCTATTGTTTCAAGACAATCGGAAGATGACGAAGGTAAATTGACAATGTTTGATTTTGAAGGAGGCCCTTGTTTAACCGTTGGAGGAAAGATTAAATTCATACAAACTACATGGACGATAACAAGTATTGTTCAAGAAGAAGAAAAACACGAAGGACTTGATTCAGTTAGAATAGGAATTAAACTATAATATGAAACAAGACACCGTACTTCATGTGTATATAGGAAACGATGATATTCAAGTATGGACACAAGGCCCTGGTAAATTGGTTCTTATGCCTGAGATGTTTAAATGTTGTAAAATAATTATTAATGATAATCTTGATAAACTTCAATTTGCACGAGTAGAGGCCAATGTTAGGAAAAAGAAAAAAGCATTTGATTTTTTTGTAGAAATAGATGGAATTTGGGATACGTTAGAAAAACTAATGGAGTGGGCCCTTGAAGAAGAGCGGTATGAAATGTGTGCAGAAATTAAGAAATTAGAACAAGAATTAGATAAAGATAATACATTTTGAAGATATTAGTTATAGGAGATAGTTGCACCGATATTTTTGTATATGGTAGTTGTATTCGATTGTGTCCGGAAGCACCCATACCAGTATTCAATCCATCAAAAACCATAACCAATCAAGGTATGGCTGGAAACGTTGTTGAAAACCTTAGAGCATTGGGAGTTAGAAAAACTGAACTAATCACTAACAACGAACAAATTATAAAAACAAGATACGTTGAAACCAAATCAAACCAAATGTTACTCAGAGTAGATGGTAATGATAAGGTTTCCAATACATTTGATTATCGTAAGGTAGATTTTGATTCATATGATGCAGTTATTGTTGCTGATTATGATAAGGGGTATTTAACGTATGATAACATAAAGAAAATAGGACAAAATTCTAAACTATCTTTTATTGATACTAAAAAAACAATTGGTAGTGGAGATTACTTCAAAGATTATACTTTTGTAAAAATGAATGAAGTAGAGTGGGATAATTGTATTGAAAAAGGAGCAATTTATGAAGAATGGAAAGATAAATTAATAGTTACTATGTCTGAAAGAGGATGTATGTATAATGATAAAAGATATCCAGTTGATAATTCAATAGAAGTTAGAGATTTAAGTGGAGCGGGTGATACTTGGATGGCATCATTTGTTTATAAATACTTAGAAGATAATAATGTAGATGCATCAATTCAATTGGCAAATGATAACGCAACAATAGTAGTACAAAAACGAGGAGTTACAACGATATGAGAAAATACTTACCAACATTAGGAGAATTGATAGATAGATTATCTATCGTTCAGTTAAAAGAAGTAAAGATTCCTAAACATAAAGAGGAATATGCTAAGGAAATATCCGAAATAGTTCATGATATTAGTGAAATACTCAAAGAAAAGCCATCAGTTGATGGAGATTTCATCAGAGCAGTTGTTGTAGTATCTCAAATCAATACACATATTTGGTATAATGAAGATAATGCAAGGAGTGGAGATGATACAGGAAACCAATTGATGTTAACTCATGGTTTGAATGGTATCCGTAATACTGCTAAGAATAAGATACAAGAATTAGATGGTGGTAGAAAAGATTACAAGATAGATTGTATTGCTGATGAATTTAATGATTGGGAAGTAAGTTGGAATGAACAAGTATAATTCAATAAGAAATAATGATAAATAAAAAATTATCATGGGAATCCTCTAAAGCAAAATGGGGATTTGGTAGAGTAAAGATAGATGACTTTTTAGATGAGAAAACTTGTTTAAAGTTATATAGTGAATGTGTCAATGCACCAAAAGGAGGATGGACTGTTTTCACACGTGCTGGTTCTCGTATGGAGGAGTTCAATGATTTGATTTCACTACCAACTGCACATAGAGTTACGTATGATATTATGCATAGTGGTGAATTTCTATATGAATTGGAACAAATGACAGGAACGGTTGGATTACTACCAGACCCACATTTAGTTGGTGCTGGTTATTCTATAATAAGAAACGGTAAAGATTTGGGTTGCCATTATGATTTTAATTGGAATGATAGATTGAGACTTCATAGAAAACTATCTACTCTTCTTTATATAACACCCGATTGGAAAGATGAATGGGGAGGGCATATACAATATTGGGATGATAATATAGATATAAATCCAAAATCAAATCTAATAGAATCGGTATCGCCAAAATTCAATAGATTAGTTATAAGTGAAAATGTTAACAAAGGACCATATCACAAAGTAAGTGGTGTAAATGCACCGGATAATATCTATGGTAGATGTGCTATTAGGTTCTTTTATTATGTATCAACATCAGAATATGATAAAGATAACCCACCACATAGAAGTACTTATAAATCAAATGAGTATTCACATCATAAATTACACGAAGATGAAAATTGGGAAGGCCATTTTGTAGGAAACGGTGGAGAAGACTATGGTTATAAATCAAAAGAATAATGAAGTACCAATCAGATATTTTAATAGATAAATTTATAAATGAAATTATATTCAAAAACAAAAAGGATGGTTTTTTTGTTGAAATTGGTTCATTGGACGGTATAATATTTTCTAATTCCTATATATTTGAAAAATATTTAAATTGGAATGGTATATGTGTGGAGCCAGACAAAAGATGGCACGAAGAGATAACTAATAATAGAAAATGTAATCTTTCTTTTAACGCTATTTCAGATAATTCAAATAAAATAGTTGAATTCTGTTTACATAAATCCGGAGGAGAATCTTTCGTAAAATCGGAACAAAGAGAATGGATATATGATTCTGATGTTATTGAAACTATACAAGTAGAAACAAAAACATTAACTGATTTATTAGATGAATTTAATTCCCCTAAATTAATAGATTGGATTAGTATAGATACTGAAGGATCTGAAATAAAAATTTTAAGTAGATTTCTAAATGATAAAAAATACGATATAAATTTCATTAATATAGAACATACCGATAACGAAGAAATTGATAAGATTTTTGAAGGTACTGATTTTGTTAGAATTTATTCTCCATTTTTAAAATTATTTAAATTTGACCCAAACACACATCACACATTAAGACTAAACCAATTTGGAGAATATTGTGATTTAAATGGGAATGTTGTTGATGTTACATATTTCAGTATAGATGATATAAATTATGAACATTATTTTATAAATAAAAACTACTTAGAAAATAATAGTTATTTAAAAAAATTCTTATAACCCAAAATAAATGAAATATATAATAACAACAGGATGTTCATTCACAAATAATGTTAGATTAAACCCTAATGATATTAATGAAATACATGATGGTAGAAAATCATGGCCATACTATTTACAACAAGAAATCGGTAATGATTATAAAGTTTTAAATTATGGTGGTGCAACGAATGATAATGTTAGTATTTGTAGGATTTTATTATATCATGCAAAACGATTGATAAGTGAAGGAATATCTTCAAGTGATATAATATTGATAGGACAATGGTCTGACCCAAATAGAGAATCAACTTGGATTAAACACAAATTCACAGAAGAGGATCGAAAAAAATACGGACATACTTTAGTTTATACTGAAAATTGGGATAAAGAAAACGGATGTTTTTTCTTAACAGGAGGATACTCACCACCAGATGGTGAAGATTCTGCAATCAAATTCTTAGGTATAGAAAATGCAGTTAAATATTGGGAACTGGATATCAATTGGAATAATATATTAAACCAGTCACTTCATTGGATGGAATCATGGTCTCATTTAGAAAGATTTTGTAAAGATAGTGGAATTGATACATATTGGATGAGTATGAGAAACCCATACTCAGATGAGGCATACGAACATCATTTTGGTGCACCTGGTAATGATTCAGATATACCAAGTAAATCTATATGGATGAAACAATATGAAATATTCAAACCATATCTTGATGAAGTTCCTATTGATGGACCAAATCATTGGCATTATAAGAATTACAATGGATTACTTGAATGGACTATTGATAACAGAATCGATGATGTAGATGTATTTCAAGAATCTCCAAACATAACATATGAAGAATACCTCAAGGTTCAAGAAAATGGATGGGGACATCCATCTGAACCAATGATGGAGAAATTTGTTAAAGAAGAATTATTATCAATGATTAAATAAAATGAAAAAAGATTTATTAATATTTTTTGGACAATATAGAACATTTGATTTAATCTTAGAAAGATTACTTGATTTAGATAAGGTAGATGTTGTAATTTCTACATGGTCAGATGTAACAAAAGAACAAATTGATTTAATTTATAAATACATTCCTCATGCAACTGTTTTAACAACAGATTCTAATAAATTTATAGAATTTGAAAATCCTGCAAAGATGTATTATCATTGGAAAAATGCAATTAATCATGTAGATGAAACAAAATACGAAAGGGTTATTTTACATAGAACCGATACACTTAGTAATTGGCAGGACGTTTTAAACTATAAACTTGAAGAAGATACTTTATATCTAAATGATGCCAGAGATGGTAATTTCATATCATCTGATAGAATTGTAAAAAGAGGAGTTATGAATTATCACTGGATAGATGACCAGTTTATATTTGGTAATATGAATATAATAAAGAAATTTATTAATTATATTGAAATAGTTCCTAAAGAAACTACTGCACATTTCCGTCTTGGAAATATCATATTAGAACACAATATACCAACAATAAGTTGGCATGATTTCATTAAAATTTCATCAAAAATAGTAAGTATTAAAGATATAATTTAAATGACAATAGAATATAAAATAAATGATCCATGGGATTGGGTTACACATTTTGAAGATGAATTATCAAATTATTGTGGATATAATCATGCAATTGCGTGCGATTCAAATTCAAATGCCATTAGATTGGTTTTACATTATCTTGAAATAACAAATCAGGAGATAGAAATTCCTGCACATACATACGTTTCAGTACCAAATCAAATTATATTAAGTGGTAATGTACCTAAATTCAAAGATATTAAATGGAACGGTTTATATCCATTGGGTGATACTAAGATTATAGATGCCGCAACTGCCTTATCGAAAGATATGAGTAAAGGATATGAAGATGGATATATGATATTATCGTTCCATTTAAAGAAAATCCTAAATATAGGACAGGGTGGTATGATTCTAACTAATGATTCTAAATTCAACGAATGGGCAAGGCCAATGATATATGATGGCAGACATAAAACCAAAATGTACACCGAAGATGAATTCGAGTGTATAGGATGGCATATGTACATGAGTCCAGAAACAGCTCAACGTGGATTGCAGATATTCAATTCAGATAAAATACAAGATAATAACGAACCATGTGGTAGTGATATGAAATATAAAGATTTAAGAACTCAGAAAATATATCAAGATTATGTATAAAGTATTTCATTATGGTTGTTCTTTTACAGAAAATATACGTATTTTCAACATCATCAAATCCAATAATTTTGAATATACAAATCTCGGTAAACAAAGTTCAAATAATAAACTTATATTAGATACTTTTAAAGAAACTTGTCAACCAAATTCTACTGCAATAATTCAATGGTCATCTTTAACAAGACCGAGTGATTCTAACTATGATTTATTAGAAACATCGGATAATCCTTTATATGATTTACTTGATGAGTGGTATGAATTCATTGAAGAAGTAATACTATTTTCAAGAGAAAATAATATAAAATTAATTCATTATATTGGATGGGCTATATGGAAAGATGATGAATTAAATGATTACCATAAAAATAAATTAAAATCATATAATATTACTTGGTTTAAATCCAGTAGACAATATGATTTAACAACCTCTAATTGTTTTCAGTTTCAAAGTCCAGAAAAATGGAGTTCTAAGTATAAGAGGAATGGATTATATGAATGGCCAGAACTAATTTGGGGTGGGATGGGTGAATGGATTAGAGAAAATGTAGATATTAAAGATAGATACATTGGTCATAACCATGAAGGAGAAATAAGAGAAGGTGAAACCAAACCTTATTTTAACTCACATCCATCGAAATACTCAACTAATGAATTTGTAAAACAAGTAATACTACCAAAAATAAATGAAAAATATAAATAGAGTATTCTTATTTGGAGATTCTTGGGTAGAAGGACAGGGTACATATTCTGAAATAACAGAAGATTTTGTACTAATTGAACCAAATATACCATTTGGAGATGATAAAGGATTTGGTAAGGATGAAAAGACAATTAGTGGATGGAGAAAGAAAAACTCATGGAATCTATTTTTTAAAGAAAAATATGGATTAGATGATTCCCAAATAATAAATTACGGCTCACAAGGAAGTGATAACTACACGATGTTTGAAATATTTAATAAACGTTTTACTTCATTTATTGATACTGATTTGATATTATTTGGATTCACTTCCAAATATAGAGATAATTCTAGAGCCATAAATTTTAGCTTTGGAAATCTTATTGGTCAAAATAACCCAATACTCTCTCAATTATCGTTTGAGAAACAAGCTATTTTTGGTGAAGAAAATGGTAGAATTAATAAAGAACATCTTTCAGGATTATCTAAAATTGAAAGAGAAGTTTCAGAAGAATATATGAGAGATCATCTGATTTCTGTTTTTGATGAAACAGTTCATGAAAATATTGCACAATCAAACTATTTATTTTATGAAAAATGGTGTAAGGCCCATGGTATTAATATATTATTTTTTGATTTATTTGAATCATATGTTGATAAGAAATTCGTTAATGAATTATACGAGGTAGATAAAACGAAGTATATTACATATAATGATAAATCATATTGGCAGAAATTAGTCGATTATGAATTAGAAAATTATAGACCAGATACAAAATATAGTATATGGGAATGTGGACATACTTTCCCATGTAAATTTGAGTATGCAAACGAAGGAAAATCCAAGAAACTTGTTCTTAAAAATGGATACAATGATTCGAAAATATGGCATCCAAATCAACATGGATATAAAGTTATGTTTGATGATATAACAATAAATCATGTAGATACACAATACAAATTGACATCACAATTAATATGAAACAAAATAAAACACCAATATTATACTCAAACGGAGATTCCGTAGTATGGGGAGCGGAGTTGGAAAACAAGGAAACTCAACGATTTTCTGGTATATTATCCAAGGAACTCGGTATGATTGATTGTAATAATGCTTCTGCTGGTGTATCAAATGATTACATATATAGACAAACAATGAGAGATGTAACTCATTGGTTAGAAACAGGTGAATGTTGGAGTGAAGAAAGTGGATGGGTAAATTCAAAAGACCTATTTGTTACAATAGGATGGACATCACCAACACGATTTGAGTGGTGGAATGGAACTTCCTATCAACAAGAAAGATTGTGGAAAGGATATGACAAATGGGGTGATGATGATAAAGATAAAACAACTGAAGATGAATTTGTTTTAAACCAAACACAGGATTTACCATCATATATCAGAACATTTAATCATATATTAGGATTAAGTAGTTGGCTAGATTTGAATGGAATAGGATTTAGTTTCTTTAATACATTCTATAAGTATGATTTATCAGTAGAGGATGGAATAGACAAAGTGGATAACTTTGGTAGAAACGGATATCAACTTTGTCTAGATTATATATGGAAGAATTTACCACAAGATTTTACTAAAAATACAATGTATGAATATTTAAAAGAAGAAGGGGGTGATTTCTTACCAAGAAAACATCCAACAAAAGAATCTCATATATTGTGGGCAAACAAGTTGAAGGAAACAAGAGCAATGTTTGTATTTAGAAAAACTAACAAATTGAAATAATGAAAGAAGAAAAAAAGATATTATCTCTAAATCTTAGAGAAAAACGAATGAAAGAAAACTGTAAATGCCAAAAAGAACATCCAAACAATACTTGTAGATGTGGTCATTCAAAAGGAGAATCATCATTCACCGAACATTTTAATGACATATTTAATCGAAGATAAATTAGGATATGTGAATTAATTTTCGTATATTTATAGTATATATAAAAAATGACACCAGAAGAATATTATTATAGAGGACAATTCAAACCAAGGAAAGCAGCAATGTTTGATATGAGGATAAGATCATTAGAATGGATGTTGTCTTGCTTCAAAAACGGTAAAATACG
>Ga0209709_10002168_pt1 | contig 17452 bp, 23 predicted proteins | sample ArcticOcean_MG_C_2_FD_187435 | JGI IMG/M metagenome (GOLD analysis project Ga0209709, IMG submission 187435) | Marine microbial communities from western Arctic Ocean - ArcticOcean_MG_CB4_136 (SPAdes) (version 2) | ecosystem: Environmental > Aquatic > Marine > Oceanic | place: Arctic Ocean... | reverse complement strand
AGTTCCCATGTATGTTAATCCACTAGCTATTGAGTTGTCAACATATTGTTTTGAAGCAGCGTGAGTGTTTGCTGTAGGGGTAGCGGGTATTGTTACTTGTCCTGCAAAAGTTGCATTTTGAGATGTATCTAAAGTAAGAGTTGTTGCATTACCACTGTAAAGTGTAGTTACTTGGTTACTTGTTGCATGAAAGTGTGTAGCTCCTCCTGCTATTAATTTTAAATCGTTAGTACCAAATTGCATTTTAGTATCAGTATCACCTGTATGTCCAACATTTTCAGCAGCAAATATATCACCTGCAAAAGTTGCATTACCTGTTGACGCAAGTTGCATTTGACCAGAAGTCGATTGCCCATTAGGTCTTAAAAATACACTTCCTGCGCCTGTGGTTGCTAATGATATTTCAGAACCACTACCAAGAAAATAAGAACTAGCGGTAACAGTACCTGCAAAAGTTGCACCTGAGCTATTTATTTCTAATCGAGAAACATTGTTTGTAAGAACAAAAAAGCTATTATTACCAGCAATATACATACCTATGTCAGAAGCGCTTTGACCACTTAAAGCCCAATCCATTGTCCCTAACCCACCTGTAAAAGTTGTGCCGTTATACCATCTTAAAGCAGTACCTGTTATATCTGTTATATCTATAAAACCATTTACTTGTAGAGGTCTACTTGTTAAATTAGATGTTTGGTTAATTAAAACATCACCTGAAAAAGTTGCGTTTTGTGATGTATCTAAAGTCAGAGCAGTAATAGAATTAGTTTGTATAATTAATGGATTTCCTGCTCCCCCACTATGAGTTGTATTAATATAAGCATTTGTTCCATCATTATATAAATCTAATATATCAGTACCACCATTATCCCAAAGTCTTAATGATTTACCATCAGAAGAACGACCTTTAATTTCAGTTGATACTGTTCCTGCAGTCATATTAATTCCTACATTTCCTGCAAAAGTTGCACTTTGATCTGGTTTTAAAGTTAAGGTTAAATCTTCATCTGTTGTTCCATTTGCATCAGAAGTATAAAACCTCATCTCTTGGTTGTAACCTCCAGTATTGGCAGTTCTTATACTACCTAACCAATCACCATCATTAGATGAAACACCTCTTAATAACACTGACTCTGCGTTAGTTGTATTAGTACCTTGTATATATAAAGTATCTGTAAGCTTTTTAGTTGATCCAGCTGTAAGTGGCAAGAAAATACCTGAGCCACCTACGTTATCAATCCAATTTGTACCTGAACCTGTAGAGCTTAAAATTTGCCCAGAAACTCCTTCGTCACCGCTTGTGTCTAACAATTTACCTAAAGGTTGAAGTTCAGTATTTATTTTTTTAATTTCTGCCATTTTTTAAGTAATATATGTTTGATTTATGTTTTGGCCAAATGCTTCTACTGTTACTCTTGGGGTATAACTTTGAGTACTTGTTCTTGCTCTCCATGTAAAAGTTACTCCTGAGCCTGAAGGAGTTGACGCTATTACTTCAAAAGCATTTACACCTTCATCTATATCTTCATCTACGTTCCACGTTCCACTAACATTGTTACATGAATAAACTATTTTTTGATAACCGCCACCTCCAAAGCAAGTAAATATAAATCCTGCAGAAGAACCATTGGAGCCAGTTGTTAGTCCTGCAACATTTGTACCTGTTGTGTTTAAACTTCCAGCGCTATATGAATATGTTGTTTTGCCACCGGCAATTATACCGCCAGAAACCTCTAACTTAGCATCAGGACTAGTCGTCCCGATACCGACGTTGCCGCCTCCGTTAAAATAACTATTTTCATTTGCTTTTGCACTAATAAATACTTTTGTTGAACCCCCAGCAAGTAATGCCAATGCTCCAGAAGTTGCAGTAGAGCTAGTACCTATTCTTGCAACATTTGTTCCGCCTGATGTTGTTATATAAACACCATCGTTAACAGTATCTGTTGCTACGGTTAATTTTTTAGCAGGACTAGTTGTTCCGATCCCAACGTTGCCACCGTAAGGATTAATACCTAAATTATAATATGTTGCTTGAGATTGTCTTCTTTGTTGTATTAAACCAGTGCCGCTTGATTGAGTACCAAAGAATGTTCCATAAGCTTCGTCACTGTTTGAAAGTTGTAAAGCGGCTTGAGTAACTGTGGCCCCGTCTAATTCTGCATTTGTATCAATACCAGAAACAACAAGTTTATTTAAAGGGTTAGTCAACCCGATCCCAACGTTATCACACGCAAAAGTTATATTGTCTTCTGCTGAAATAGCCATATCACCTGTGTTGTGATTATACCTAAAACCAGCCACTGCAGCATTTGCTACATCACCAAAAAATATTGTACCTGTTTGAGTATTACCAGAAGATATTGTTATACCATTGCTTCCTAATGACCTTAGATGTAAATCATCTGCTGCCGCATTAGCTGTTGCTACCGTAGCTAATCCTATGTTAACCCTTGCGTTACCGTCTACTGTAAAACCATAACCATTACCGGCTGTGCCACCGTTAGTTGCATACAATAAAAAGTCACTTGTATCCCAATCGTGGTTGTATAGTTTAAGAACATTACCGCCTCCGCTTGCGTTGTGAATATAAGCCGCGTAAGTGCCTGCAGTAGCGGCTCCTTCAACATGAAGCCTACTAGTAGGACTAGTCGTCCCGATCCCGACGTTGCCTGCGGTCATTATTACATCTCCATCGTTTTGAAAAAGCAATGGAGTTTCACTAGTGGATGTGTTATAAAAATATAAACTAGCAGAATCTTGCTCTATAGAATATGAGTTACCGCCTGTTCTATTAAACTGAATTTTTCTATCTCCTGCTACATTGTTTAGTATAATTTTGCCAGCTGAAACAAGTTCAGAGCCGTTATCTTCTAAAATGCTATCTGTTAAAGTATTTGATGTGCCTGATCCAGACCATTTAGCTATCTGGTTACCTGTACCAAATCCATCTAATACAGAAGAGTTATCAATTTTTTCCCATTGATCTGAAGCACCTTGCTCTATAAATACCGCCCAGTCACCAACTTTCCAGTCAGTTATTCCATCTAAGTTTGTTGAACCAGCAACTGATACTATATAGAAGTTACCTGTTGTACCAGTTCCACTTGCAAGAGTTGGTGTGTTTGTAGCTGCATTCCAAGTCCCTTGAAATACTAAACCTGCGGGTATTAAAGCTATTTTGTTATTTACATAAGCTGTAGTAGCTACTGTTGTATTATCTATTGCGTTAGCTTGTGTAGTTGTTATCCAGCCATCTATAAGCGTGCCACCTGTAGTTGTTGCTGTACCTACACCTACAGCTCCTGTTGAAAGCTTAGAATTACCACTTGAATAAAGTGTAACTGCAGACGCTGCACCAACTATCATATCCGCACCGCTTGTTGTTTCTAATTGAATTGTACCTCCACTACCCGGTCTTATATACAAACTACCCTCCCCGTTTGAGCCGTCGATAAAGCTATGAGTTCCACTATGGTATATTTGAAAGTCAGCAGAATTACCTAGTCTAATTCTTTCATTATCTCCAGCGTTAAAATTACCAGCTGTCATTTCTATACCGTTAGTTACAGTTAGTTGACCTGTTACACTAACACCTGCGCTTGTAGTTTCAAATTTCTTAACCGCATCGTAATAAAGCTCTACCGCTCCGTCAGGAATAAATTTTGCTAAAAACTCTCCAAAACCAGGTTTTAGCATTAAGATAGTACTACTTGCTATTTTTAAATCTCCAGTACCAGTGTCTGATATAAAACTATCAGTTCCATCATGGTATATTTTAAGATCTGCTGAACTACCAACTTGTATTTCTACATTATCATTTACCCTTATATTTTTATTAAATAATGTTCTTCCCTCACTACCATCAATCTGTATATAGTTTTCAACACCACCTGATCCATTGTCGCTCCTAAAAACAATATCAGAGTCATCGGCGTAGTTTGTAAATTGAAGAACACCTGTATAATTATCAATAAAACCTCCATTATTATGATATAGCCTCATGTCATGCCCAGAGCCAAAAGCTAAAGTAGAACTATCAGGGAATACTGTGAATGGACTTGCGCCTCCAGAAGCACCTTCTAATTGGAAATAAGTTTCAACACCACCAGCTCCATCGTCATTTCTGAATATTATACTTTTGTCATCACTGTTATTGTCTATGTAAAGATTTCCAGTGTAGTTTCTAATTATAGTGTTAGTACCATCGTGATAAAACACAGCGTCCCCGCTTGTACCTACGTTTAGATATGTGTTATCCGGAAAAAATGTAGTTCCTCCAGCTGTCATCGTACCACCAGCTAGCGGTAAGTAAGGACCGCCAGCTCCACCACCACTTGATACTGTTATATTACCAGAAGCGTCTGATACTAAAGTACCTGCGCCGTATGTGTTGAATTTAATAGCACCGCCAGAAGTAATACGCATTTTTTCAACAAGGGATTGATTCGCTGTATTTACAAGTGGTACTGAACTAAATATCAGGTCTCCACTTAACCCGGTGTCTTGAGAAATAACAAAACCTTTTGCACCTCTAGTTGTAAATGAGTTTGAAGTAGAATTATCAGCACTAAAAGCTATAAATGGGGATCCGCTAGAAGACATTGCTCCTAACGTACCATAGTATTGACCACTTTGATTTAAGTGTCCAAATTCAATAGCGCTACCATTTTGCCTTGACGTTAATTTACTTTGCGTTTGGTTGCCGGTAACGCCAACTAAAACTTTACCGCTATCTAAAATTGTAGCTAAAGTTGAAGCCTTATTTGCTGAATAAAATTTAGTAGCGTAAGCTGTGTTATTAGTGTAGAATTGCAAGTCCCCGTTTGCACTAAAGATGGCTCCATTTCCATCACTAGACAATCTTACTGTACCCGCGCTTGTACCTGTTTTAACCTCTAAAGTTGTTGCAGGAGTAGTCGTCCCGATCCCGACGTTGCCACCATTAAAATATGAATCACCAGCGGTTGCTATTAAATTAGTAACGTTGTTACTAGCGTTATATAAAGAAAGATTTCCACTTGTTACATTTATTATAGCTCTTACATTACCTGATGTATTTCTAAATCTATAATTTTGACTTCCAAATAATCTAACTCCGTCGCCTTCATAAAAAGCGGTGTTACCACTTGTGTCTATTCTTACAATTCCATTAACTTGGAGAGGAGTGGTAGGACTAGTCGTCCCAATCCCAACGTTGCCAGAGGAGTCAATACGCATTCTTTCAATACCACTTGATGCTTTAAATATTAAATTACCACTAGTAGTAGAAATACCTCCGCTAACTAATCCTGATTCTTTAAATGTAAGTTGTGGTAAATTACTAGGATCATTAATCTGAATTTCTGGTACAGTGCTAGTAGTATTTAAAAACTGAATCGCCATTTATTTTATTTAAATTTATGTTATTCTACATTGTGCAATAATACGTAATAATCGTCATTTGCTATAGCGTTTGCTGCATCACTTAAGGATATTTGTAAATTTGTACTAGATGCAGAACCTCTTCCTACTTCTGTATATACCGTGTCATAAGATGCGGTTTGTATTACTTCGCACATTACGTTTGCTGCTTCTATTCCAGAGGCCCAAGCTGTTCCTAAAGCAATTGTGTATGTTGTTATTCCTGCACTGTTAGCTCTTGTTACCCCAGTTCCTGCAGTAATATTTAAACTTATTTTTTTGCTTGTTATGCTTCCGTTTCCTGTAGAAACAGTAAATACACCTCCGCTATCTGAAACCGTTATACCGGTTCCTGCTGCTACTCTTGCGATACCGTTAGCGGATGATGTTGCATCTGCTACAGTAATTGTACCAACACCTGATACATAATTTACAGATACTGGGCCTGCTCCTACATTTCTACTAACACCTGTTGTTGTATTGTTAGCGTTATTGGCTTGCACCCATCCGTTTGCTGAAACACTAAAGTGCACATTGTCAAATCCTGCTATACCCTTATTTGTTGCGCCGTCTGTTGCTCCTGCCCCTGCTATTTCTTGTCCAGATTGTACTACTGTCCAATTACTAAATGTTGTACCTGGATTATCTGTGTTTGCAAATATAAAATCACCTGCTTGCACTGCTTCACTAAAAAATGTTCCAGCGTCTGTAACTGCCCACATCCATCCTTGCTGTATTGAGGCTGAAGGATTAACATCTAAATCTGGTGTGTTTGTTGCTGCATTATACCCTCCCTGAAATTGGCCTGTGTTTGCAATTGCAGAATCTACATAGGATTTAGTTGCTGCATCTTGTGCTGCGGTTGGATTTAAAACATCTATTATTTTTTGATCAGACATTGAATTGCCAAAATCACCTAAAGCAATATTAGTTGATGATATTTTAGAACTAGCACCACCGTCTATTACAATTATTTGATCAGCTGCTTTTGTGTACGTACTAGTTGTAGGAAGTTCACTACCGTCAAATTCAAGAGTAACATCTGTTCCCCCTAAAGAAGTATCTATTCCTGTTCCTCCTACTATATTTACATCAACTCCTTGTGCTACCGGTGCAACACTGCTGCCGTCTCCTATATCCCAACTAGTCATTGTTCCACTAGCAGGTAACGTTACAGTGGCTGTGTTTACTGCCGTAATGTGTCCTTGAGCGTTTGTTGTTATACTGTCAACTGCTGTAAAATTTCCTCCTGACCCCGGTGAGGCAGCTGATGAACCGTTACTTCTAGCTACATCGTCGTGATTAAATGTTATTGTGTCAGTTGCTGCAGCTTCACCAGTTATAAGTGTTCCTCCTAAAAATATAGCTGTTTGCCCATTTGTAATTTCTTGTTTACTTCCTGCGCCGTTATTTGACTGAATAAAGAAGTTGCTCATAGTGCCTGAAGGGCCCGCTATGTTTAATGTATTAGCATTTGTTCTAGTTATAGTAACCCCACCACTTGATGTTAGGGCTATAGCGTCATCACTACCATCATTACCTTTTAAATTAATGCTAGTTGTTGCTGCAGGCACATCAATTGTGTATGTTGTGTCTCCGTCCGCAATAGTTGCCCAAGTGTTATCTCCTCTTAAATATTTAGTAGCATCTGGCGTTCCTGTTGCTGATAAAGAAGAGGTTATTACTATTGCTCCAGTAGAAGCATTAGTTGGAGTCATATCAACAAAAGTTGTGTTGTTTGTGTCTATTGTTCTTACCGCTCCTACTGCTTGCCAGCTCCAAGTAGTTCCACCATCTATACTAGTAATTACTTTTAACTGATAATCTGAAGTATCAAATAAAATTCTACCTTTATCTGGAGCCGATTGGTCTATTGAGGGTAATGTTCCTAGGTTTTGGGCAGCTGCATTTAGTAATTGGTTTCCCGTTAAATCTATGCTATTTAAAAACTGTATTGCCATAATTTTTTAATTTAAAAATGCTTGCCCCGCAAATGATGCAGAAAAAGTAATTGTTAGTTCGTTTATTGAGTTATAAGTTACGTCTCCAAAGACTGTAGTTTTACCTGTGTCAACCACAGAAACTGAAGGATATTTATTTAAGTTGTGAGTTATAACCCATGTTGCTGATGGAACTCCTTGTGTAAAAACATAATTTTTGTCTTTATTATTAGCCGCATCGTACGTCAGCAAAGATATAAAATAATCTTTATTCTCTTGTAAGCTGCCGTTTCCAGACACGTACGTTAACCCTACGTCGTAATAGTTTGTGTTTTTAGAATTTTGAACAGAAGTGTTCCAAGTGTATATAGCCCATTTGTCTATATCGGATGCCTGACTAATTAAAACATCTGACCCAATTAATGGAGTAGTATAAAATCCTGAAACATCTACTAAATCTGACCTTTGACTATATTTACTTAAAGTTATAGTTGTAATACTGTTAAAGGGTACTGTTGCCCCTTTTACGGGGTCAAAATTTAATGTCCCTGTTGGTGATACTCCGGGAAAAGGAAGAGGGTTGTATATGTAACGCAAATTTTGCGCTTCAGAACCGCTTTGATTTATATAATGAGCTACTGCCGATGCAGTAAAGTTTTTTGTTTGATTGTTATTTTGAGAATCAGTCCCAATCCATTTATCATTACCTACAACGGTTGGGTCTTTTATGTATGTACTAATTCTTGCCATACCACAAAGATAATGATTTTATTTCTTTGACATTGATTTACCTTTCTCATATCCACGTGATCCGAAATATGCGCAATACACGGTTATAAGCAGTGACTTTAAAAGATCTACCCATCCTGGGTCTACTTTAAATGAATCTCCAATGCTGTCTGAAAATATTAATATAACCATTGATACTGTTAAAAATACCAAAGTCATTGGCCTCGTATTTTTGCTTAACCATGAATCTGATTTTAAATCGTACATCCAACGTTTCGATATTTCTTCCATTTCAGTTATATCTTGTTTTAATAATAACAAAGCTTTTTCTTTGTCTTCTGGAGGCATTTTTTCATCTTTTATTATTAAGTTTTTTATCAATCCAAATGCACCTGCATCAGGAAGAATGTCTCCGGCTATATTTAGTATTCCTGGTGCAGCTTTTGTTAAAAAAGCACCTATTTTAGTTTCTGAAAATTTTTTTTTAGGCATAGAATTTATATTTTGTTTTTCTTTTATCTTTATAAGCAACTAAAATTTCATTTTTGTTTTCTTGTTCGTTAATATAACTTACATGTACCCAGGCAGGATTAACTTCATTTCCAAATTCCCATATTAATTTATGAAAATTTAAATTGTTTTTTATATAGTGAAACATTTGTGCGTTTGTTAAAAAACCATAATGATCATCAACATCTATAGCTTGTCCTTTGCAATGTTGACTTGTTTGAATTCCGTTTTTTGAAGCACCGCCTATGGCTTTGTTTAAAGATTGACTTCTAAAAAAACTATTTATTTTTATTGGGCCGTTTGCATGTTCTCTTAAAGGTTCAAATATTTTTTCAGCTATAAGCTCCATGTTTGATAACTCTTCTATGTTAGGAATATTTTCTAATCCTTTTCTTATGGCAGTTACAGATTTAGTAGCTTCTTTGTATGTAATATGTTCTGATATGTTTTTCATTAATCAATTATGTAGTTAACACCAAAATGAACATTATATATTTCTGAATCCCAAAACTTTGTATATTCTCCTTCAACAAAAACACCTAAATCTTTTTTTATTACTGCGCCAAATATAAATCCAGCTTGATAATCGCTCCATTGTTCTAAGCTTGAATCTTCTATTAATCCGCCTAACCCCCAATTATTTCTATTTAAATAACTAAAATCATTATCTCCTTTAAAATATTTATGATATGGCATAATCCAGCTAGCATACGAGTGTATCCAAAATTTATTAGTAAAATAATAAAAATCAAGTCCGACTATTGGAGCAATTTCTGCATATGGATCTAAAGTGTCCCATATCTCTCTATTATATCTATTCATTAAATCAGTAAATACATTTTCTCTAAATTCTAAGTCTGTATGCGCTACTACGTTGTCTTCAGAATCTGTCCAATACCAATCTCCTGTTACTTGACCTGTTTCTTGATCTGTTATTGTTACGTAATGATCGTCGTATCCATATTGAAACCCCAGGCTATACCATGGATTTAAAGGGTACTCAAATACATTACCTTGACCGTCATCATACACTTGAGTTTCGTTTAACCAGATTTCAACTGGATTATATCCATAAGCCTTTTCGTGTGTGCGTGCAATTAATCCTGCAGACAAACTAAACATTTTTCCTATAGGTAAACGAAATCTTGCTTCAGCTGATTTATACTTAAAATCAACATTACCACGTTCTCTTTGTTCTAATTTAATAATATGATAATCTCCTGTGTGTCTTATAAATAATCTAGAATTATTAAATATTTCTCCTCTTTCTCTTTCTCTTTCCCAATTTAAAACATATTCAAAACCTTTATATGCCGCAGTAGGAGAAGACAATCCTACATTATTTTCTGTTCCGTCATAAAAGTTTTTACCTTTTTGCTCATAATCAAATCTTGCTAGTTTACGTATACCTATACTATACCTAAAATCAAAAGGATTTTTTTCTGTACCATCTACTACAACGGGTATATCGTATAATCCTCCATCTGGATTTGTTCTAACAAAATAATCTTTAATAGGGGCTTCATAAGAATTGTTTATGTTACCTGCTGCATAGATTGTTGCGTATTTAAACAGATTATCATATATTTTATTAAAAAATTTTTTTTTACCTAATGCTTCTGGAGATTGTGCTTGTATAGACATAATTGCCATAAACCAAAATAATATTATAAATAAAAATAATTGTTTAAAATCTTTGTTTGTTTTCATTTTAAAATCTTTTTTTTATTAATTTTTCTATTTCATCATATAAAATTTCAGAAGAGTTTTCTGGAAGCTGTAATGATAAATCACTTTCTATTCTAACAATTTCTTCTTTATTTTTATATAAAACTAAAGTAGGTAAATATTTTATTTTATTTTTTTTAAATATATTAGGATGTTCTGATAAATATAATCTAAGAATATCTACGTCTTTAATTTTATTAAAATTGATTTCGTTAACTTTATTCCAATCTGAATTGTATTGAACAATTATAAGGCCATTGGGGATTTGCGCTTGTAAATTGTTAAATGATAATAGTAGTAAGATTACCCATAATTTCATCGCTCTTTAGTTAGTTCAAATATTCTAGTTTCTAATAATTTAAGTGTTTCTTTCATTTCTTTAACATCTTCTTGTGTTGACATTATTGTTTCACGTATTATTTGATCTTTATAAGAAAATTCAGTTTTAGTTACTTCTGGCTTTGGAAGCTCCATAGCCATAGCTATGTCTGCTTGTAAAATAAAATACATTGAAGATAATGAAACAGCAAATCCTACAATTATTCCAATAGTTTTTAAGTCTAAGGTTACATTTGTATTTTCTCCTATTTGCATTGGCTTTGACATTTTAATTATCTTTAATAGGCTTTACTAATGGAACAGAAATTGAATTATTATTTATAATAGGAGTAGTTCCAATAGGTGTTATTATTACGGGTCTGTTTGGTTTTGGCTTATACGGTCTAATTACTACAGGTGGAGTGTTATAATAATTATAATTGTAAGGATATTGATTATAACCATTTCTATAGTAATAGTTATTATATACTCTGGGTCTTAAAGAATTTACATCAATTAAAATTGTATCTCCAGCAGACGTAACGCCTAATACTTTTACAAAGGTAAGGTTTGATTGCGTTGTTGCGCATCCATATATTAATAAAATAAAAAATAATACTAAAATTTTTTTCATTTATTTACTATTGTATATGTTACTTCCATGTCTAAAAGTAAACTGTTTGATTGTGTAAAATATTCTTCCATAATTTTTATATTTAGCATAGTTTCCCAACTCTTATAGACATTCCATAATTTACTGGTGCGCTTGTTATGCTGTCAAGACTTGTTTGATTGTAATCTAACGATACCGCTCTAGTTAACCCGCCACTTGGCAAACACCAAAAATAAGCATTGGTAGTAATGTTTTCAAATGTTGTATCTGTTCTTTGCCCTCCTGGTAAAGCAGTAAATCCTGTAAAATTATTAGCTCCTGTATTAGGTGCTGACCAGTATGTAGTTCCTATTGCTTTTAAAACTGCTCCTGCAGGTTGACCTATTCCAGATGCAAAACTTCCTAAAGAAGGACTAGCAGTAGATCCCGCATTTTGTCTTAACGCTCTCCATCCTTCGTTATATAAATATCCTGGCCATCCGTTTCTTGTTGATTGATTTCCTAGCCTAACCGCCGCTTCATTATAAAGTTGTCCATAAATATCTCCGTTTGCAGGGTCATTATTGTAAAAACATCTAGCTGGAGTTCCCGCTATTCCTGCTGCGTTCCACGCTGCTTGATCTGTTATTAAAGGAATTACTTCACCGTTTGCAAATGTATCGGAGTTTATATTTCTAACAATCATTTGATATGAAAATGTAGTTCCTTGACACCTAGTTATAGATGGTGCAGAATTTTCATTATCTATACGGTTCATTATACCTATAGCTAAACTCATATTACCAAAGTGCTATTAGGTCCGTCGCTGTTGTATTAGTTGCAAATACTTGAAGTACTTGAACTGGAATAAAATATCCCGTAGGGATGTTTTTTAATATTACGTCATCTCCACCAACAGTTAAAACTCTGATATCTCCACCAACTCCGGCGTATAAAACACATCCGTTGTTTGATCCTCCTGTAATAGAAGGAATTTTAACGGTGTCGCTTGGGGTAACCGCTGAGGCTCTGCTTGCTTGTAGTTTTTGATATGCCATTATTTTGAATTTTGATAAGGAAAAGATCTGTTTAAAGCGTTACGTCTTTCGTTACACCCACAGTCTTTTTCTTTTGTTATTTTTTCTACTATTTTTTTTATTCCTGTTTTTTCAAACACTTTTTCTAAGTCGTCTCCCAATCCTTTAGATTTCATTATTTACATTTACATAATTTGTTAGGACAATCTTTTACTTTAAATAATAACTTTATTATTAAATAATTCCACGCACATTTCATTTGTGATTTTAATAAAATTAGTCCTTTTCCTAATGCGCTTAATTTACTTGCTAACCAATATATTCCTTTAATCATTATTTTTTATTTATTTTTCTTAATGTTCTTGCCATTACATAAGCTTTAGATCCTGGGGGGCACGAAGAACTACCAAATTTACTTCCTGTACATTTGCCTATTGTTCCTTTTGCTTTAGATTTTTTAAAAGCTTTATCTATCCAACCCATTATTTTTTCTTTATGAGAGAGCTTATATGTCTTCCTACACTGTGTACATGCTCTGGGTGCTTATGACGATAAGACATAGATTTGTCTCCACCGTATTTGTGCCCATGTTTTTTCTTTTCCATTCCCTCAGATTCGTGTCTTCTTGATGAAAATGATTGTGATTTTTTTCCATTTTTTTCTCCTAAAGATTCGTCTAGTCTTGAGTTATATCCCTGTTTCATAATATTAATTTTAATTTATACAAATATAGTAATATTTTAATACTTATTTTCTAGACTTAGCGCCAGAGCATTTCCCTTCCTTGGTTTTGCCATTACTTTTTTATTTTCTTAATTATTAAATTGAGTTGATGCTAAAGGTTGAGAAACTCTAACTGATGATTTTGTTGCTGTAGTAGTTGTATCTTTAGTCATATTTTTTTTTGCGTAATCACTGGCTCTTTTAGTTACGTCTTTTAAAAACTTTTTATGATTATAAATTATTCCACCTGGTTTTTTATAACAATCTATTAAAGCTTGTCCTGTCAATCCTTTACACTTTTTTTTACTCATCTTTTTATATATTTATATTGTTTTATGTTAGTCGTGTTGTTCCCAAGGTAAACTTCTGTCGTAAGTATTTATTTCACTTGAGGGTATTCCTTTTTTCATTCCGTACGCTATAAATCCTTTCCAACAAGGATTTTTCATTTTTTTTTTAGCCACTATTTTTTCTTCTTTTTAATTTTCTTTTTAGCTTTTAATGCTGCTGATTTTCCAGCTGCTGTGTATGGGTACGATTTTCCTGCTACTTTTGGCATAATGTTTATTTTTAAAATTATTATCTTTACAAAGATATGGATAATTTTTTAGAAAATTATACTACAGGAATGACTGTAGGGTACAACATTTTAATAGGAAAACAAGATTTAGATGATATTGTTTTTTATTTAGATGATATTATTTTACCTTTTGACCCTATGGCTGATGTTATAGATTTAGAAGACGTTGAACATATGCTTTGTTATTTTGAAGAACAAGAAGAATATGAAAAATGCAAAGTATTAGTTGATTTAAAAAATCATTTGAAAATTGAATATATTTAAAAATAATTATTTAAAATACTGGAGAGTTATAAGATATTGGGTTAAATCAAAATACGGTTTATCTACTCCTGATTTAGAAATGCTATTGTTTTTGTATAGCGAAGAAAGGTTTCATAAAACTAAATTTAAAGAATTTGAAGAATTAATGTCTTGGGATGTTAATAGATTTGATCGTTTACTTAGAGATGGATGGATTCAAGTTTGGAGAAAAAGATCTGGTAAAGAAGCTACGTTGTACGAAGTGTCTTATAAGTCTAGACGTATAATTGACACCATTTACAAAAAATTAAACGGTGAAGAAATTTCAGAACGCAATCCTTTGTTTAACGCTAATGTTAGTTATAATGATAAAGTTTATAGAAATGTAATTATAGAAATGAATAACACTATAAAACTACAACGACATCTCTCTCAAGAATAATTGTATGCGGTTCATCTTTTAAAAGAATCTCATGCCCAGCCGCTTTATCGTAATAGATAATATCTTTAGCATTCATGTTGTTTACATTTTCCCCTTTTTTAATTATCTCCGCTTTTTTATATCTAAATTGATTTGCATCGTCTGCAGACAACAATAATCCAGAACTTGTTTTAAGCTCTTCTTTTATTTGTTTTACTATAATGTATTTATTTATTGGTCTCATATGTTCTTGCTAATGTAATAATGGCGTTAGTGCTTAATATAGTTGTAGCAACCGACACTGCGTTTAGCAGTGCATTTTTTGTAACTTTAACTGGATCTATAATTCCCATTTTGTACATATCTCCGCTTGCTAAATTTTTTACATCATAACCGTATGAAGGTATTACAAAATCATTCATAATGCCTTCTGGCTTTAATCCTGCATTTTCTAATATTTGTGCGTTAGGTACTTTTAAAGCTTCGCTTAATATAGTTATTGCCGCTTTATCTTCTAAAGATTCGTGGGCAAGATTTTTTAACAATAAAGCTTCGTTATATAAAGCCATACCTCCACCTGGAAGTATTCCGTCTTCTAATGCAGATCTAACTGCACAAACCGCATCATCAACTCTATCAAATTTTTCTTTTTGTTCTATATCAGAATTGCCTCCTACGTATATTACTCCTATTCCTCCACTTAAACTAGCTATTCTCTGCAGAACAAAGTCTCTTTCGTGTTTAGCTTTAGAGGTCTTGTGTTGATACCATAACTCTTCTACTCTTTTTGATACGTCAGGGTTATCTATTTCACTTCTTATTATAACTGTGCTATCTTTACCTACAATTACTTTTTGCGCATGTCCTAGGTCCTCAAATTTAATAAGACTTAAATCATCTCCTGTTTTTTCTGAGAAATATTTAGCACCTACCGACATAGCTATGTCACCCATCAACTCATTTTGCTTATAACCAAATTGAGGAGGCTGTATATTACAAAACTTCAGTCCATTACGAACAACGTTTGCAGCTAAGGTATTAATCACATTGTTATTACATGTGCCTATGATAAGTAATCTATCACCACTATTTATGATAGGCTTCAATATTTTTTCAATAGACAATATGTTGTTAATCTCCTGGTCTACTACTAGTATTTTTACATCTTCTAATATACACTCATCTTTCTTTTGGTTATTCACAAACAAATTAGATGTATAACCTCGCTCAACTAATATTCCTTTTGTTACCTCATGATACGTTTCTTGAGTCTGAGAATTCTCTACAGTTACTATACCGTCTGATCCAACAGCTTGGTAAGTCTGAGATATAATTTTTCCTATTAACTTGTCGTTGTTAGCAGAAATTGTTGCTACGTCTAATAAACGACGAGGCGTTAATTTTTTTGATTTTTTTTGTAATGCTTTTATTACGTTAGAAGTGTGTTTGTTAATATCACGTAAAACTTGCGTTCCATTTAATTTATCCGATATATGCTTAATACCCGACTTGACTATAGCCTCCGTTAACACAATAGCCGTGGTTGTGCCGTCTCCTGCTGTGCTTGATGTGCGGTCAGCAGCCTCTTTCATCATCTTCACTGCTAGGTTCTCCACAGGGTCTAATAAGTCTATAGATTTAGCCACTGTGACTCCATCTTTAGTAACTGTTATTCCGTGTGTGTGTGCCTTAGATTCTATTAATACAGTCTTGCCTCTTGGGCCTAGTGTACTTTTAACTGCTTGAGAAATTTTAGTGATTCCTGAAACTAACTTTCTTCTACCTGCGCTATCGAAATGCAGGTCCTTTGGATTGTAACCTTGTTCTAACATATATTGGATTTAATTTGTTACAAATATACATAATAAATCTTTATAAACAGCCATGACACAATGCTGAACTTATAGTCTATACTTCTCTCTCACAGTTTTATATATTTATATAATTAATCTTTGAGAAAGTATTAGGGTTCAAATCAGCATATCAGCATTAATTAATATAACTAACTGATTATTAAATATTTAAACAATGCTGAATGCAAAAAAAACCAGCATTAAATCAGCATTAAACACCTCAAAGCAGCATTTTTTTGTATATTTTCGACGTTTTGTTGTATAAAAAAAGAGTGAAATAAAATTTACCTCACTCTTTCTTACTCAATTTACTAGGGAAATTTATTTACATTGAGAAATATTTTCTTTGCTCAGCTCTTTCAATTCCATCCGCAATTACTTTAATCTTACGATCTTCATCTATAATTCTTTTTAAATTAGCTGCTTGCTGAATGCCAGTCATACCATCCGGTCTGTTGTTAATAAGTCTTCCGTTTTTTACTGTTAATCCATCCATTTTATTGTGGGTTTTAATTAGTACTCTTGAGTAAAGGTACAAAAAAAATATCATAAATATATAGCATTTGGGTCATATATATATTATGATGCACACCCCCTTAAAAAAAAACGATATTTTTAAATTGATTTTGCTTTTCAAAAAAAGTTTTTATCTAAACTTTCTAGCTTTTATTTTAGGGTACACGCGCACACGCGCACACGCGCGCCCGTTCATTCTACGTAAATTTTTATTACACGTTTTTAATTCATTGTATTTATTAACCTTACAGGCTCACAGTTATTAAGTTGCACCTGTCTTAAATCTCAAGTATTAAACGTTTTGAGGGGTAACAAAGAAAAAAATATATATTTATTTTCCTTCTTAGATTACAATTAAATTGCAAATACTTTGCTTTTTATTTGCATAGTATGTAAAAAGCTTTTATATTGCAGTCAATTAATTAATATTAACCATTTAAATATATATTATGAAAATTATTAAAAATTTATTATCAAAAGACAATTACGCCGACACAATTGGAAGCGTTGTATTTCTTGGCGTTCTTTGGATCATTTTAAACTTTGTTTTGACTGTAATACAAAACCCTTCTTTATTGGATAGAATGGGGTAAGTTTTAACCCTCTGTTGTTTGCCTCGCTTCGTTTATTCGTTGGGAGGTTTCCGCAGTAAATAACATTATTAATTTAAAATTAAATATCATGAATGAATTAAATGAAATTATCGTACAGGTTCAAGAGTTGCACCTATTTTTTAACTTAACTATAAAATTATGATTAATACAATAGACATAAACGCCAAACGATGGTTTGACAATAAAAACGGAAATTCTTATTTCGCTGGAACTGTAACGCTAAACTATGGAACAGAAACCAAAAA